>MTEY01013054.1_pt1 | contig 23459 bp, 16 predicted proteins | sample 1042721 | NCBI WGS metagenome assembly MTEY01 (sample SAMN06185809, study PRJNA358809) | soil metagenome | isolation source: soil biostimulated with seedmeal as carbon source | place: India | collected 2015-05-23 | reverse complement strand
AACGAGCACAACCACGCGGCACAGCAACCGCAAGTTCTTGACATCTAATCGGGATTATAGGCAATGGCTGAAAATCAATACTACGGCACTGGTCGCCGCAAAAGTTCCGCAGCTCGCGTTTTCATCAAACCGGGCAACGGTAAAATCGTTATCAACCAGCGTTCTCTGGAACAGTACTTCGGTCGCGAAACTGCCCGCATGGTAGTTCGCCAGCCGCTGGAACTGGTTGATATGGTAGAAAAACTGGATCTGTACATCACCGTTAAAGGTGGTGGTATCTCCGGTCAGGCAGGTGCGATCCGTCACGGTATCACCCGCGCTCTGATGGAGTACGACGAATCCCTGCGTTCTGAACTGCGTAAAGCTGGCTTCGTTACTCGTGACGCTCGTCAGGTTGAACGTAAGAAAGTGGGTCTGCGTAAAGCACGTCGTCGTCCACAGTTCTCCAAACGTTAATCATTTTCTGCTCACGCAGAACGATTGGCGAAAAACCCGCTTCGGCGGGTTTTTTTATGGATAATGCTCAGGTTATCCACAATATCAATGCATATATCTCCTCTTTTTCCACATTTCCAGAATCCCCTCACCACAAAGCCATCAAAATCTGGTAAACTATCATCCAATTTTCTGCCCAAATATCGGTGAATACTCGATTTTTGTTCGATTCTTGAACAATGTGTCTTCTCGGGGATGGGCGCTACATCATCTGGCTGGCCCCACCGGGCCGGTAGCAGTAAAAATTCTGAATATACCTGGAGGTTTTCATGGCTGTCGCTGCCAACAAACGTTCGGTAATGACGCTGTTTTCTGGTCCTACTGACATTTATAGCCATCAGGTTCGTATCGTGCTGGCCGAGAAGGGTGTCAGTTTTGAGATCGAGCATGTGGAAAAGGATAACCCACCTCAGGATCTGATCGATCTCAACCCGAGCCAAAGTGTACCAACGCTGGTGGATCGCGAGCTGACCCTGTGGGAATCCCGTATCATTATGGAATACCTGGATGAGCGTTTCCCGCATCCACCGCTGATGCCTGTTTACCCTGTTGCGCGTGGTGAAAGCCGCCTGTACATGCAGCGTATCGAGAAAGACTGGTACACGCTGATGAACGTGATCGTAAACGGCTCTGCCGCTGAAGCGGACGCTGCGCGTAAACAGCTGCGTGAAGAGCTGCTGGCGATTGCCCCGGTGTTCGGCCAGAAACCGTTCTTCCTGAGCGATGAATTCAGCCTGGTGGATTGCTATCTGGCACCCCTGCTGTGGCGTCTGCCAACACTTGGCGTTGAGTTCAGTGGCCCAGGTGCAAAAGAGCTGAAAGGTTATATGACCCGCGTCTTTGAACGCGACTCCTTCCTGGCATCCTTAACTGAACCGGAACGTGAAATGCGTCTCGGCCGAGGCTAATGACTGTGGAAATGTCACAACTTTCACCACGCCGTCCGTATCTGCTGCGCGCCTTCTATGAATGGCTGCTGGACAACCAGCTCACGCCGCACCTGGTTGTGGATGTGACGCTGCCGGGCGTGCAGGTTCCTATGGAATATGCACGCGACGGACAAATCGTATTGAACATTGCGCCACGTGCGGTGGGCAATCTGGAGTTGGCCAACGACGAAGTCCGCTTTAATGCGCGTTTTGGCGGTGTGCCGCGTCAGGTTTCTGTGCCATTGGCTGCTGTGCTGGCAATCTACGCGCGTGAAAACGGTGCGGGGACGATGTTTGAGCCGGAAGCGGCTTACGACGAAGACGTTGCCAGCCTGAATGACGACGATGCAACCGAAGAACGCGAAAGCGATACGGTGATGTCTGTTATTGACGGCGACAAACCCGATCATCAGGATGATAACGATCCGGATGACGATCCGCCACCACGCGGCGGGCGTCCGGCGCTACGTGTCGTGAAATAATTCAACAGGCCCAACGGGCCTGTTTTGCTTTGTGTCCTTTTTCGCCCCCTCTTGTTCCTGTGTTATGATGAATTGTTCTTCTTCAATGGCACCGGATTGCAATGAAACCGACTGATCTTAAAGCTGAAAACTCTGATGAACCTCTTGGGCGCAGCCTGCGTCGTCGACCGCTGACGCGCAAAAAACTGTCCGATATGGTGGAAGAAGAGCTGGAGCAGATGATCCGCCGAAAAGAATTTGCACAGGGAGAGCAATTGCCCTCTGAGCGTGAGCTGATGGAGTTCTTTAATGTGGGCCGGCCCTCGGTGCGGGAAGCGCTGGCGGCACTAAAGCGTAAAGGACTGGTACAGATTAACAATGGTGAACGTGCTCGCGTCTCCATTCCTTCTGCTGATACCATCATCAGTGAATTGTCGGGCATGGCGAAAGACTTCCTGACTCAGCCAGGCGGCATTGCCCACTTTGAGCAGCTCCGTTTGTTCTTTGAATCCAGCCTCGTTCGTTATGCCGCCGAATACGCGACTGACGATCAGATTACGCAGCTGACGAAAGCCCTGGAGATCAATAGCCAGTCTCTGGATGACAATACGCTGTTTATTCGATCCGATGTCGATTTTCACCGCGTACTGGCGGAGATCCCCGGCAATCCGATCTTCAATGCGATCCACGTTGCGCTGCTCGACTGGTTAATAGCGGCACGCCCTAAAGTGCCGGATGCAGAGCTTTATCAGCATAATGAAGCCAGCTATCGCCAGCATATCGCGATAGTTGATGCGATCCGCCGCCGCGATCCCGATGAAGCCGATCGGGCGTTGCAAACCCACCTCAACAGCGTTTCAGCCACCTGGCACGCTTTCGGACAGCACGCCAAAGCCAACAAATAACGATCCTTTAGTGAAGTCGATCGCAATATAAACGATCTGGTCACCACTGCTGCTTAATTGATCTGGTATAACAGGTATAAAGGTATATCGTTATTATTAACTCACCCAATCTGGAGGTATCTATGACAACGCAATTACGAGGCGTAATGGCTGCACTTTTGACCCCTTTTACCCAACACCAGGCTCTGGATAAAGAGAGTCTGCGCCGTTTGGTCCAGTTCAATATTGGGCAGGGGATCGACGGGCTTTATGTTGGTGGCTCAACGGGAGAGGCGTTTGTGCAAACCCTTTCAGAGCGTGAACAGGTAATGGAAATTGTGGCGGAGGAGGCGAAGGGGAAAATCACGCTCATCGCGCATGTGGGCTGTATCAGTACGGCTGAAAGCCAGCAACTCGCCATCGCCGCCGCTCGCCTGGGCTTTGACGCAGTGTCCGCCGTCACGCCGTTTTACTATCCCTTCAGCTTTGAAGAGCATTGCGATCACTACCGCGCCATTATTGAGTCAGCAGAGGGGTTGCCGATGGTGGTCTATAACATTCCAGCATTAAGCGGCGTGAAGTTAAGTCTGGATCAGATCAACACCCTGGTGACGCTGCCGGGTGTCGGTGCCCTGAAACAAACCTCAGGCGATCTTTTCCAGATGGAGCAGATCCGTCGCGCGCATCCTGATCTGGTGCTCTATAACGGCTATGACGAGATCTTCGCATCTGGCCTGCTGGCGGGGGCCGATGGGGGAATTGGCAGCACCTACAACATCATGGGCTGGCGCTATCAGGCGATCGCAAAAGCGGTTCGCGACGGGGATAACGTCACCGCTCAGCGCCTGCAAAGCGAGTGTAACAAGGCTATCGATCTGCTTATCAAGTCAGGTGTATTCCGTGGACTAAAAACGGTATTGCACTACATGGACGTGGTTTCCGTGCCGCTGTGCCGCAAACCGTTTGCCCCCGTGGATGAACAATATGTGCCGGAGCTGAAAGCGCTGGCGGAGCAGTTAATGGCGGAAAAACGCTAACGCATCGCCGGATGACGCGTTGCTTGTCCGGCTAAAAACCCTGTTCGGGAGAGTGTTATGAGTATGTCTACCCAAAGCATCCCGTGGTATCGCCATCTTACGCGCCCTCAATGGCGTGCCTTCTCCGCCGCCTGGCTGGGGTATCTGCTTGATGGCTTCGATTTTGTACTGATTGCCTTAGTCCTGACAGAAGTAAAAAGTGAATTTGGCCTGACGACCGTTGAAGCGGCGAGCCTTATTTCAGCGGCATTTATCTCGCGCTGGTTCGGCGGCTTGTTGCTGGGCGCAATGGGCGACCGCTATGGCCGAAAGCTGGCGATGATCACCAGCATTGTGCTTTTTTCCTGCGGTACGCTGGCCTGCGGTTTTGCACCGGGCTACGTCACCATGTTTATCGCCCGCATGGTGATTGGGATGGGAATGGCAGGGGAATACGGTTCCAGCGCAACCTATGTTATTGAAAGCTGGCCAAAACATCTGCGCAATAAGGCCAGCGGTTTTCTCATCTCTGGATTCTCTGTTGGTGCGGTGGTTGCGGCGCAGGTGTACAGCCTTGTGGTACCCGTCTGGGGCTGGCGGGCATTATTCTTTATCGGCATCTTGCCTATTGTCTTTGCCCTGTGGCTGCGTAAAAACATCCCGGAAGCCGGGGACTGGAAAGCGAAGCATGAAGGAAAAACCCCGGTGCACACGATGGTCGATATTCTTTATCGTGGCAAATACCGTGTGATCAACATTGCGATGACGTTGTTTGCCGGAGTGGCACTGTGGCTCTGTTTTGCGGGAGAGCTTAATAACGTCGGGATGGTGGTCATACTGGGGCTGCTGTGCGCTGTCGTTTTTATCAGCTTTATGGTGCAAAGTAGCGGCAAACGCTGGCCTACCGGCGTCACGCTGATGGTAGTGGTGCTGTTTGCCTTTCTCTACTCGTGGCCGATTCAGGCATTGCTGCCAACCTATCTGAAAACGGAGCTGGCCTACGATCCGGCTACGGTGGCTCGCGTGCTGTTCTTCAGCGGGTTTGGTGCGGCGGTAGGCTGCTGTGTAGGCGGCTTTCTTGGCGACTGGCTGGGAACGCGTAAAGCCTACGTCTGTAGCCTGCTGGCCTCGCAGCTGCTCATCATTCCGGTGTTTGCGATTGGCGGCGCTAATATCTGGGTGCTCGGGTTATTGCTCTTTTTCCAGCAGATGTTAGGTCAGGGTATTTCCGGGATTTTGCCTAAGCTGATTGGCGGCTATTACGATACCGATCAGCGGGCAGCTGGGCTTGGATTTACCTATAACGTCGGCGCTCTGGGCGGGGCGATTGCGCCGGTAGTAGGTGCACTCCTTTCACAACGAATGGAACTGGGAACCGCGCTGGGATCGCTCTCCTTTGGCCTGACGTTTGTGGTTATTCTGTTGATCGGCCTGGATATGCCGTCTCGCGTACAGCGTTGGATCAGGCCGGAAGCGCTGCGCACTCATGACGCCATCGACGGTAAACCACTGAGCGGCGCTTTTCCTGCGGGAACAGTAAAAAGCGAGCAGGTGGTAAAATGACGATGCTGGCAATGGATACTGGCGCAACAATGCTCACCGCGGCTCTGTTAGTACCAGGAGACACATAATGATTTTGGGAGAACTGCGGTCAATGGCGTCTTCCGGGTTGCTTTCTGTCCTGGCAAACGCCCTCTCGCTGGCGGTTGCTGCCCAACCTCAGGAGAAGGCGCCGGGCCACTACGAACTGCCGGGCAACGATATCTTTATGAATGTTATGCAGTTTGACACGCAGACGCCGGAACAGAAAAAGGCAGAACTGCACGCGCAATATATCGATATCCAGCTGTTGCTAGCCGGAGAAGAGCGCATTCTGTTTGGTGTTACCGGCTCTGCGCGTGAGTGCGAGGAAATGCATAACGCCGAAGATTATCAGCTTTGCAGGCGCATTGAAGGGGAGCAATTCGTCATTCTGAGACCGGGTATGTTCGTGGTGTTTATGCCGGGGGAACCGCATAAACCGGGGTGTATTACCGAATCGGCGAGAGAAATAAAAAAGGTCGTGGTGAAAGTGCGTGCCAGCCTGTTAACCGCATAAAAAAAGCCGGATGGTTATCCATCCGGCTCGTTTTTACACTTCCAGGTAATTCAGTATACCGTCTGCCGCCTTACGCCCTTCGGCAATCGCTGTGACCACCAGATCAGAGCCACGAACGATATCACCACCGGCAAAGATTTTCGGGTTGCTGGTCTGGAACGCATTGTCGCTGCCTTCTGGCGCGATAATGCGACCCTGTGAATCCAGCTCAACGCTGTGCTTCGCCAGCCACTCCATGCTGTGAGGGCGGAAACCGAACGCCATCACTACGGCATCGGCCGGGATCACATGCTCAGAGCCAGCCACGATCTCCGCACGACGACGGCCTTTGGCATCCGGCGCACCCATCTCGGTACGCGCCATCTTCACGCCGCTCACCTTGCCGTTGGCATTCACTTCAATACCCAGAGGCTGGATGTTGAACTGGAACTCCACACCCTCTTCACGCGCGTTTTTCACTTCGCGTTTGGAGCCTGGCATGTTTTCTTCGTCACGACGGTAAGCACAGATCACGTGCGCCGCGTTCTGGCGAATGGAGGTACGCACGCAGTCCATCGCGGTATCACCGCCGCCCAGCACCACCACGCGTTTGCCTTCCATACTGACGAAAGGCTCATCAGCCGTTTCGCCATAACCCATGATCTGCTTGGTGTTGGCAATCAGGAACGGCAGCGCGTCGTACACGCCCGGCGCGTCTTCGTTCTCCAGCCCACCACGCATGGACTGATAGGTGCCCACGCCGAGGAACACGGCGTCGTAATCTTTCAGCAGATCGTCGAGCTGCACGTCGCGGCCCACTTCCACATTCAGTTTGAACTCAATGCCCATGCCGGTGAAGATTTCACGGCGGCGGGTCATCACCTCTTTCTCCAGCTTAAAGGCCGGGATACCGAAGGTCAGCAGGCCGCCGATCTCCGGATGACGGTCAAAGACCACCGCTTTCACGCCATTACGGGTCAGGACATCTGCACAGGCCAGGCCCGCCGGGCCTGCACCGATAATCGCCACGCGCTTGTCGGTTTGCTTCACGCCGGTCATATCCGGACGCCAGCCCATCTCAAACGCTTTATCGTTGATGTAGCGCTCAATGTTACCGATGGTCACTGCGCCAAACTCATCATTCAGCGTACAGGAGCCTTCACACAGACGGTCCTGCGGGCACACGCGGCCGCACACTTCCGGCAGGGTGTTGGTCTGGTGAGAGAGCTCAGCGGCTTCGAAAATACGTCCTTCGTTGGCCAGCTTCAGCCAGTTCGGGATGTAGTTATGGACCGGACATTTCCACTCACAGTAAGGGTTCCCGCAGGACAGGCAGCGGTCTGCCTGTGCTTTGGCCTGGCCTTCTGAAAACGGCTCATAGATTTCTACAAATTCAATTTTACGGATCTTCAGCGGTTTCTTTGGCGGATCAACACGCTGCAGGTCGATAAACTGGTATACGTTCTGGCTCATCTGAATTCCTTACTGCGCCTGCACACGCAGCTCTGCTGCGCTACGACTACGGTGACCCAACAGGGCTTTAACATCGCTGGACTTCGGTTTAACCAGCGCGAATTTCGCAGAGAACGCCGGCCAGTTCGCCAGGATCTCTTCGCCGCGCGAAGAACCGGTATGCTGCACGTGTTCGGTAATCAAACCGCGCAGGTGTTCTTCGTGGATCGCCAGCGTATCAACGTCCAGCACTTCCACCAGTTCCGGGTTCACGCGTTTGCGGAACTCGCCGTCTTCATCCAGGACGTAAGCAAAACCACCTGTCATGCCTGCGCCAAAGTTCACGCCGGTTTTACCCAGCACGCACACAATCCCGCCCGTCATGTATTCACAGCCGTTATCGCCAATGCCTTCCACCACGGTGATGGCACCGGAGTTACGCACCGCAAAACGCTCACCCGCACGGCCCGCGGCAAACAGACGACCGCCGGTTGCTCCATACAGACAGGTGTTACCGATGATGCTCGCTTCGTGACTGCGGAACGCTGAGCCCACCGGAGGACGCACGGCCAGCAGACCCCCCGCCATGCCTTTACCGACGTAGTCGTTGGCATCGCCAGTCAGGTACAGCTCAACACCGCCGGCGTTCCACACGCCGAAGCTTTGACCCGCCGTACCGCTGAAGTGCGCGGTGATCGGATCCGCTGACAGCCCCTGGTCGCCATGCGTTTGCGCGATGTAACCAGAGAGCGACGCGCCCACAGAGCGGTCGGTGTTGCGGATATCAAACCAGAACGTTTTGCTCTGCTTCTCATCTACATACGGCTTCGCCTGCTGCAGCAGCTGCGCGTTCAGCACGCCATTGTCGAACGGCGGGTTGTTCTCGGTGCAGTAGACCGCTTTACCCGGATGCGGCTCGGCCGTTTCCAGCAGCTTGCCGAGATCCAGTTTCTGCTGTTTGGCAGTGAAACCGTCCAGCTCTTTCAGCAGGTCGGTACGACCAATCAGATCCACCAGACGTTTTACACCCAGTTGCGCCATCAGCTCGCGGGTTTCGCGGGCGATAAAGTCAAAGTAGTTCGTCACTTTGAACGGCAGGCCGTGATAGTGGTTCTTACGCAGTTTCTCATCCTGGGTTGCCACACCGGTCGCACAGTTGTTCAGGTGGCAAATACGCAGGTATTTACAGCCCAGCGCAACCATCGGGCCGGTACCAAAGCCAAAGCTTTCCGCACCCAGAATCGCCGCTTTGATGATGTCGAGGCCGGTTTTCAGGCCGCCATCCACCTGCAGACGGATCTTATGACGCAGACCGTTCGCCACCAGCGCCTGTTGGGTTTCCACCAGGCCCAGCTCCCACGGGCAGCCCGCGTATTTCACGGAGGAGAGCGGGCTTGCGCCGGTACCGCCGTCGTAACCGGCGATGGTGATGAGATCCGCATAGGCTTTCGCCACGCCGGTCGCGATGGTACCGACGCCCGGTTCGGAAACCAGCTTCACGGAGATCATCGCTTTCGGGTTGACCTGTTTCAGGTCGAAAATCAGCTGCGCCAGGTCCTCGATAGAGTAGATATCGTGGTGCGGCGGCGGGGAGATCAGCGTCACGCCCGGTACGGAATAGCGCAGTTTGGCGATGTACGGGGTGACTTTATCACCCGGCAGCTGACCGCCTTCGCCCGGTTTCGCACCCTGAGCGACTTTAATCTGAATGACGTCAGCGTTGACCAGGTACGCTGGCGTTACGCCAAAGCGACCAGATGCCACCTGCTTGATACGGGACACTTTATTGGTGCCGTAGCGGGCAGGATCTTCACCGCCTTCACCGGAGTTAGAGTTACCGCCGATGCTGTTCATCGCTTCGGCCAGCGCTTCGTGGGCTTCCGGGCTCAATGCACCGATGGACATCGCAGCGGTGTCGAAGCGTTTGAACAGCTCAGACGCCGGCTCCACCTCGTTAATGCTGACTGCTTCATCACCCGGATTCAGCGCCAGCAGGTCGCGCAGCGTGGCCGCCGGGCGCTCGTTAACCAGTTTTGCATACTGCTGATAATCGCTGTACTCGCCGCTCTGAACGGCCTGTTGCAGCGTGCGCACCACGTCCGGGTTGTAGGCGTGATATTCGCCACCGTGAACGTATTTCAGCAGACCGCCTTGCTCCAGCGGCTTACGTGCCAGCCAGGCGCGTTTCGACAGGTTCACCAGATCCTGCTGGAAGTCGGCAAAACCGGCTCCGCCGATACGGCTGACCACGCCCTGGAAGCAGAGATTTGCGACCTCATTATGCAGACCAACCGCTTCAAACAGCTTCGAGCAACGGTAGGAGGCAATGGTCGAGATGCCCATTTTGGACATGATCTTATACAGGCCTTTGTTGATGCCGTTACGGTAGTTCAGCATCACTGCTCGGTAGTCTTTGTCGATCGCGCGGGTATCGACCAGACGTGCCAGCGTTTCGTAGGCCAGGTATGGATAAATCGCCGTCGCACCAAAACCTAACAGCACAGCAAAGTGGTGTGGGTCGCGTGCGCTTGCGGTTTCAACAATGATGTTGGCGTCGCAGCGCAGGCTCTTATCGACCAGACGCGTCTGGATAGCACCCACCGCCATCGGCGCAGGCACCGGCAGGCGGTTCTTCGCGATATTACGGTCAGACAGCACCAGCAGAACGGTACCGTTACGTACCATCTGTTCAGCTTTGTCACACAGCGCGTTCACCGTCTCTTCGAGGCTCGCTTCAGTCACGTCGAAGGTGATATCGAGCGTGTCGGCGCGGTAGTGATCCTCTTTCAGCGTGGTGAGCTGTTTGAAATCGGAGTAGAGCAGGATCGGCGATTTAAAGGTCAGGCGGTGGGCCTGGCCTTCAGCTTCGCAGAAAACGTTCATCTCGCGACCAATACTGGTAGCCAATGACATGACGTGTGCTTCACGCAGCGGATCGATTGGCGGGTTGGTCACCTGCGCAAACTGTTGACGGAAGTAGTCATAAATTACACGCGGCTGGCTGGAGAGCACGGCAAACGGGGTATCGTCACCCATGGAGCCGACCGCTTCCTGGCCGTTTTCACCCAGTACGCGGATGACGGAGTCCAGCTCTTCCGCGCTGTAGTTAAATTGTTTCTGGAAACTCGCCAGCGTATCGTCGTCCAGTTCGCGGCTGCCCACTTCTTCATCCGGCAGATCTTCGAACGGCACCAGACGGCGCACGTTTTTCTCCATCCACTCTTTGTACGGATGGCGGCTCTTCAGGTCGTGGTCGGTTTCAGCGGAGTGCAGAATACGTCCACCGCGGGTATCGATAACCATCAGCTCGCCCGGGCCAACGCGGCCTTTCTCAACCACTTCGTCAGGCTGGTAATCCCAGATACCGACTTCAGAGGCACAGGTGATGAGCTTATCTTTGGTGATGACATAGCGCGCCGGACGCAGGCCGTTACGGTCCAGGTTACAGGCGGCAAAACGACCGTCGGACATGACGATGCCCGCCGGACCATCCCACGGCTCCATGTGCATGGAGTTAAAATCGAAGAAGGCGCGCAGCTCCGGATCCATATCCGGGTTGTTCTGCCAGGCTGGTGGCACCAGCAGACGCATGGCACGAACAATATCCATGCCGCCTGCCAGCAGCAGTTCCAGCATGTTATCCATCGAGCTGGAGTCAGAGCCGGTTTCGTTAACGAACGGCGCGGCATCGTGCAGATCCGGGATCAGTGGGGTCTGGAACTTATAGGTACGGGCGCGTGCCCACTGGCGGTTACCGGTGATGGTGTTGATCTCACCGTTGTGCGCCAGATAGCGGAACGGCTGTGCCAGCGGCCAGCGTGGCACGGTGTTGGTGGAGAAGCGCTGGTGGAACAGGCAAATGGCCGATTCCAGACGCAGATCCGCCAGGTCCAGGTAGAAGCGCGGCAGGTCAGCCGGCATACACAGACCTTTATAAATGTTCACCAGATTCGAGAGGCTACAGACGTAGAACTCTTTATCGTCCTGGAGACGTTTTTCAATGCGGCGGCGAGCGATAAACAGACGGCGTTCCATATCGCGTGGACGCCAGCCCGCAGGCGCATTAACGAAAATCTGTTCAATACGAGGCAGCGAGGAGAGGGCGATTTCACCGAGCACCCCTTCGTTGGTTGGCACATCGCGCCAGCCGACAATAGACAGGGTTTCACGCTGAAGTTCTTCTTCGACGATGCGGCGTGAGGCGGCAGCTTTTTCAGGATCCTGATTCAGGAACAGCATACCGACAGCGTAGTTTTTGGCTAAACGCCAGCCGCGCTCTTCCGCTACGATACGGAAGAAACGATCCGGTTTTTGCAGCAGCAGACCGCAACCGTCGCCGGTTTTACCATCGGCAAGGATGGCACCACGGTGCTGCATACGGGCCAGTGCGTGAATAGCAGTACGCACTACCTTGTGGCTAGGTTCGCCTTCTATGTGGGCGATCAGGCCGAAACCACAGTTATCCTTCTCAAGGGATTTATCGTACAACATATCAGTGAACCTCCCCAGGCTCGTCGGGCTTCCCACTGAACCGTGGCGCACAGGCACAGAAAGAGCATGGCGACGGGGTTTGCGTTTCATACGCGGACCTCGCATTCGCCCTCTTTTTCATCCTTTCGCGCAGGTAAACAAGTTTGAGGACTTGCTTCAGAGGGAAATCTCAATTACTGCATAAATATGATGAGCAGGCCGCTCATCCAGAAAGCTTCCAGCGGATTTCCAACTTATCGGGAATTGGTACACAGGTCAAATGGCAATCTTATTTATACAAAAATGTGCTAAAGAGAACTTATGTTATTGTATGTGAAGGGTATTTAACTATTTTTACAACCACCTGGCGCCCCGGGAAGTCGCCGAGGAGTGTGATCTGACTCACTATATGAAAGCGGTATTATCGATGCAGCGTGCTGAATAGCGGTTTTTTAGCAGAATAATACGCTGTCATGGAGTTTAAACCCGCATAAAGACACTGTTTTTCAATGCTGGCGTGATAAATGAAAAAAACAATCAGAACATAAGGAAAAGTAATCACGTCTGGCGTGAATGAAATTGCAGTAATCTTGAGTATTTATTCATGAGGGTAATGGCCATCCAGGGCGATTGATCCAGGTCATCGCCGACGGTGGCTAAAAATGGCAGGCTTGTCCCCTTTCTTCGGGACGGTCTATCAGATTATGCAGTTACAGAAATTAGTCAATATGTTTGGAGGGGATCTTTTGCAGCGCTACGGGCAAAAGGTTCACAAGCTGACGCTGCATGGCGGTTTTAGCTGCCCGAACCGCGATGGCACTCTCGGACGTGGTGGCTGTACGTTCTGCAACGTGGCTTCGTTTGCGGACGAAGCGCAGCAGCATAAATCTATCGCGGAACAGCTCGCGCATCAGGCCCGTCTTGTGAACCGGGCAAAGCAGTATCTGGCCTATTTTCAGGCCTACACCAGCACATGGGCGGAAGTGCAGGTGCTGCGTTCCCTGTATCAGCAGGCGGTCAGCCAGGCCAATATTGTGGGGTTGTGCGTAGGCACGCGACCGGACTGCGTGCCGGACGCGGTGCTGGATCTACTCAGCGAGTACCAGGATCAAGGGTACGAGATCTGGCTGGAACTGGGTTTGCAAACGGCTCATGACAAAACGTTGCATCGTATTAACCGTGGGCATGATTTTGCCTGCTATCAGCGCACCACTCGCCTGGCGCGCGAGCGCGGGTTGAAGGTCTGCTCGCATCTGATTGCCGGTCTGCCGGGCGAAGGGCTGCAGCATGGCCTGGAGACGCTGGAAAAAGTCGTTGAAACGGGCGTAGACGGGATCAAGCTGCACCCGCTGCATATCGTACAGGGCAGCATTATGGCCAAAGCGTGGCAAGCCGGACGGTTAAACGGCATTCCACTTGATGAGTATACGGAAACGGCAGGGGAGATGATCCGCCATACGCCGCCCGAGATTGTCTACCACCGCATCTCCGCCAGCGCCCGCCGTCCAACGCTTCTGGCACCGCTGTGGTGTGAGAACCGTTGGACGGGGATGGTGGAAATTGACCGCTATCTGCATGAGCACGGTGTGCAGGGATCGGCGCTGGGAAGACCGTGGGTTGCCCCGCTACCGACGGCGACCGCCTAACAAACTCCCCAGCATGCCGCGCACAATCTGATTCGTGACCTGCCGCGCGGCGCTTTTCGCCATCGTCTGTACAACGCCATCGCGCTTGCCGCCGCGCGGCCCGGTGCTGCCAAACAAAATGTCTTTCAGCCCACCCAGAATGCCGTCATCCACCGCGACTGACTGGCCTTTGGCAGGAGGCGCATCCTGCGATTCGGTGGTGGCCTGTACGCCTTTTTGTAGCATCTCGAAGGCAGATTCACGATCCACTTCGTCTTCGTATTTCCCGTAAACCGGGGAGTGGTTAATCAGGGCATTGCGCTCATCGTCTGTCACCGGTCCCATCCGCGAGCAAGGGGCAATCACCATGGCACGTTCCACAATGGACGGGCTGCCCTTCGCATCAAGGAACGAAATCAGCGCTTCACCGGTGCCCAGCGCCTGGATCGCCGCTTCGGTATCAAAGTCCGGATTCGCGCGCATGGTTTGTGCGGCAGCTTTGACGGCTTTCTGATCTTTTGGCGTAAAGGCGCGCAGGGCGTGCTGGACGCGGTTACCGAGTTGTCCCAGTACGTTATCGGGGATATCCGACGGGTTTTGCGAGACAAACCAGACGCCGACGCCTTTGGAGCGGATCAGGCGGATAACCTGCTCGATCTTGTCCAGCAGCACCTGCGGTGCGTCGTTAAACAGCAGGTGCGCTTCATCAAAGAAGAACACCAGCTTCGGCTTCTCAAGGTCGCCCGCCTCTGGCAGCTGTTCGTAAAGTTCAGAGAGCATCCACAGCAGGCTGGCGGCGTAGAGTTTCGGCATCTGGTAGAGCTTCTCTGAACTCAGGATATTAATGATGCCCTTGCCGCTGCTGTCGGTGCGCATCCAGTCTTTGATATCCAGCATCGGCTCGCCGAAGAAATGTTCTGCCCCCTGTTGCTCCAGCGTCAGTAACCCGCGCTGAATAGCCCCTACTGAGGCACTGCTGATGTTGCCGTACTGGTTCTGGAAAGATTTGGCGTTATCGCCGATGTACTGGGTAATGGCGCGCAGATCTTTGAAATCAAGCAGCAGCAGCCCCTGGTCATCGGCAATACGGAAGATGATGTTCAACACCCCGGACTGGACATCGTTGAGGTTCAGGAGACGGGCCAGCAGCAGCGGGCCAAGATCGGAGACGGTGGCTCGTACCGGATGACCTTTCTCACCAAAAATATCCCAGACAACAACCGGGTTGTTGTGGGGCGTCCAGTCATTGACGCCGATATTTTTCAGGCGCTCAATCAGTTTCTCGGACGGAGTCCCCTCCTGAGCCACACCGGTTAAATCGCCTTTTACATCGGCCATAAAGACCGGCACGCCAATCTCAGAGAGCGATTCGGCCAGCTTCTGCAGGGTCACGGTTTTCCCTGTCCCGGTGGCACCGGTGATCAGGCCGTGACGGTTCGCCATCGCAGGCAGTAAAAACAGCTCTTTCTCCAGCGTCCTGGCAATCAACAATGGTGTACTCATGATACTCATCCTCTCTTAGTCCTCGGTGGAGTATAGGCAACCTGACGGCAAAATGGCGGTAAAAATTCCTTACTTTGCGGCGTATTACCCAGCGCGGACTATGCTTTTGCATACGGTTCACAACATGTTGGGAATGTATGTCCAGATTCTTTTTTAATAATCGCAAACAACTGGTCAACGATGCTATTGAAGGCATTCTGATTTCTGCTCCGCACGGCAATCTCGTCAAGCTCGATGTTGATCCCGCCATTCGCATTGTGGCGCGCAGCGACTGGGACAAGAGCCGCGTGGCGGTGATCTCCGGTGGCGGCTCAGGGCATGAACCGGCACATGCCGGGTTCGTTGGTAAAGGGATGCTCACGGCGGCGGTCTGTGGCGACCTGTTCGCCTCGCCGAGCGTGGATGCGGTGCTGAATGCCATTGTGGCGGTAACGGGCGACCGTGGCTGCCTGCTGATCGTTAAAAACTACACCGGTGACCGCCTGAACTTTGGCCTGGCGGCAGAAAAGGCTAAACGCTACGGCCTGAAGGTGGAGATGGTGATTGTGGCAGACGATATTGCGCTGCCGGACAACAAGCAGCCGCGCGGCATTGCCGGTACGGCGCTGGTTCATAAGATCGCGGGTTATGCCGCAGAGCATGGAAAATCGCTGAGTGAAGTGCGTGATATTGCGCAACAGGCCTGCGATAACCTCTGGAGCCTGGGCGTTGCGATGCAAACGTGTAATTTGCCGGGAAGCGACGAGGAAGAAGGGCGCATTAAGCAAGGTCATGTCGAGCTGGGTCTGGGCATTCATGGTGAGCCGGGGGCTTCCGTCGTGGATACGCAGAACAGCAAAGCGATTATCGACACGCTGGTGACGCCGCTTAAGGCTCAGGCCGGTGACGGGCGCTTCGCAGTGTTAATCAATAACCTGGGTGGGGTATCAGCGCTTGAGATGGCTCTGCTCACCAAAGAGCTGGCGCACTCGGCCCTGAAAGAGAACATTGCGTACCTGATTGGCCCGGCACCACTGGTGAGCGCCCTGGATATGAAGGGCTTTTCGCTGACACTGCTGAAGCTGAACGATCTGTTCGAGAAAGCCCTTCATGAAGAGGTGGAGACGTTGGGCTGGCAGAAGCCCGTGGCGTTTGCACCGTTGCGGACCCAGGAGCATAGCGCGATCCACGACCGCGTGGAGTTTACCCCGTCCGCGAATCCGCAGGTGGGCGAGTATGTCTCTGTGGTGACAAAGACGTTGATTCAGCTGGAAAACCGTCTTAACGCGCTGGATGCGAAAGTGGGGGATGGCGATACCGGATCCACCTTTGCGCAAGGGGCGCGGGAGATTGCGCAGCGTCTGGAGGAGAACAACCTGCCCCTTAACGATGTGTCGACATTACTCCTGCTGGTGGGGGAGCGGCTGGCAACGGTGATGGGCGGATCGAGCGGCGTATTAATGTCGATCTTCTTCACGGCGGCCGGGCAAAAGCTGCATGACGGACAATCGCTTGCGGATGCCTTGCTGAGCGGGCTGGCACAAATGAAGCAGTATGGCGGGGCCGATCTTGGCGATCGCACACTGATCGACGCGCTGCAACCGGCGCTGGAGGCATTGCAGAAAGGGGATCTTAAGGCAGCAGCGCAGGCGGCACAGCAGGGCGCAGAGGCAACAGCCAGAATGGGCAAAGCAGGTGCGGGGCGCTCGTCGTATGTGAATAAAGAGAATCTGGATGGGGTAATGGATCCGGGGGCGGTCGCGGTGGCAGAGGTGTTTAAGGCCATGGTAGAAGCAAAACGGTAACAACCGTTACCGTTTTTAGTGTTTGCGCCCTCTCCCCGTGGGAGAGGGTTGGGGTGAGGGTATCAGGCCGCACATACCCCGGAAATGTCACATCAAAAATCCGCTTTTAACACCACGCGATAACGGGCTTTGCCGTCACGTACGTGCTGAATAGCTTCGTTGATTTTCGACATCGGATAGAGTTCGGTGGTGGGAGACACTTTCGTGCGCCCGGCGAACTTCATCAGTTTGCGCAACTCGTACGGCGTACCGGTTGCAGAGCCGGACACGCTGCGATCCCCGCCGATCAGGGTAAATGCCGGAACCGGTAGCGGCTTCAGCACGGCACCCACCGTATGGAAGTTACCGCCGTAGGCCAGCGCTTCAAAGTACGGCTGCCAGTGGAGATCGACATTAACGGTGTTAATAATCAGATCGAATTGACCTGCCAGCGCGTTCAGGGCTTCCGGATCGCGGCTGTTCACCACTTTATCCGCCCCCATCGCCAGCACTTCTTGCTCTTTCGCCGGGTTAGAACTGAACGCCGTTACTTCACAGCCCATTGCGTGCAGCAGCTTGATGGCGATATGACCCAGACCCCCGATGCCAATCACGCCCACACGGCTGGTGGCAGTAATATGGTGCATCAGCAGCGGTTTAAACACGGTAATGCCGCCACACAGCAGCGGACCGGCAGATTCGATATCAATGCTGTCCGGCAGCGGAATGACCCATTGCCAGTCGGCGCGCAGTTTATCGGCAAAACCGCCCTTGTTGAGGATGGTTGGCACGGCGCCTTCAAGGCAGTTGATCTGGTTACCGCTGATACAGGCGTCGCAATGACCGCAGCTGCGTGCCGTCCAGCCAATACCCACGCGCTGGCCCACTTTCAGGCCTTTGTCCTGCGCAGCGCTACCGAGCGCCACGACGCGGCCAATGACCTCGTGTCCGGCGACCAGTGGATAGCTTGAAAAGCCCCATTCGTTGTCGATCATGGAGAGATCCGAGTGGCAGATCCCGCAGTAATCAACCTGTACTTCGACGTCTTCTGCTTTTAGTTCGCCCGCATCGTACTCGTACAGCTCAAGTTCTGCACCCGCCTGCGGTGCGGCGTAGCTTTTTATCTTCGACATCGTGTTTCCCCCGTTGTGGTGTGAACTGAGAGTGTAGAGCATTCAGTTAACCACCGCTTAACAGAAGAGGGCGGGAACACAATTTACAGCGTTTTCAGCATCCTGACTTCGCAATCGACGTGGCCGGTACAGCCCAGCGGCGCATCGATATGCTGAAAGCCCAGATGTTCATACAGGCCGATGGCCTCTTTGAGGAAGGCGGTTGTTTCGAGGTAGCAGCGTGTAAAACCCTGATTGCGGGCATGTTCGAGTGCAACCAGCGCCAGTTTTTTCGCCAGGCCTTGCCCGCGAACTGATGGCAGGAAATACATTTTCTGCAATTCGCAGATATCCGGCTCGCTGCAGCTGAGCGGCGCAACGCCGCCGCCGCCTACCACCTGGCCATTCTGCTCAATAACCCAATAGGCGTGGCCTGGCTGGCTGTACAGCTGAAACAGCTCATCCAGATTCGGGTCGGCAACCGTATAGCCTTTATCGGCCGTCAGGCCATACTCGGCAGAGACGGTGCGGATAACGGCGGCAATCGCCGGGTTGTCCTGCTCAGTGATCCGACGCATCGTCGTCGCGACGGGGGTAATCACGCTCATAGCATTACTCATGACAAAAATTGACACACAACTGCTGTTAATAGCACCGCAGAAAGGGGAGTGCAAGCGAGGAGTTTTCAGGAAGAGTACCCCTTACGCCCTGAAGCGTAAGGGGTAAAAGCATTACAGGGCCGCAATAACCGCCTGCTGCTCAATCAGCTTGGTTTTCGCATCGGCGAAAGCAACCAGGCGTTCACGCTCTTTGGCGATGACCGCTTCCGGCGCGCGGGCGACAAAGCCTTCGTTCGCCAGTTTGCTTTCGATTTTGCCAATTTCCACGTCGACTTTGGCCACTTCTTTCGCCAGACGAGCCAGCTCGGCATCTTTGTCGACAAGACCCGCCATTGGGATCAGCAGCTCAGCGCCATCGATGATTTTTGTCACAGAGACCGGACCTTTGTCATCGGCTGGCAGCACGGTGATGCTTTCCAGACGCGCCATGGTTTTCAGGAAGGTGTTGTTCTCGGTGACACGACGAACAGCCGCGTCGCTGCAACCGCGCAGGAGCAGTTCCAGTGGTTTGCCCGGGGCGATGTTCATTTCTGCACGGATGTTACGTACAGCGACGATCGCCTGCTTCAGCCACTCGGTATCCGCTGAGGCAGCTTCATCCACTTTAGCAGCATCGAATTCCGGGAACGGCTGCAGCATGATGGTGTCGGCGTTGATACCCGCAATCACTTTCACACGCTGCCAGATGGTTTCGGTGATAAATGGAATGACCGGATGCGCCAGACGCAGCAGACCTTCCAGCACGGTAATCAGCGTGTTACGCGTACCGCGCAGTTCCGCCTCCGTTCCACCGTTCATGACCGGCTTCGCCAGCTCCAGATACCAGTCACAGAACTGGTTCCAGGTGAATTCGTACAGAATGCCCGCCGCGATGTCGAAGCGGTAGCTGTCCAGCGCCTCGCGGAACGCTTTCACCGTCTGGTTGAACTCGGCCAGGATCCAGCGATCGGCCAGAGACAGGATCATCTCGCCGCCGTTGAAGCCGCAATCCTGATCTTCGGTGTTCATCAGCACAAAGCGGCTGGCGTTCCACAGTTTGTTACAGAAGTTACGGTAACCTTCCAGACGCTTCATGTCCCAGTTGATATCGCGACCGGTGGAGGCCAGCGCTGCCAGGGTGAAACGCAGGGCGTCGGTACCGTGAGATTCAATCCCGTTCGGGAACTGTTTCTCGGTGCGTTTGCGGATCTTCTCTGCCAGCTGCGGCTGCATCATGTTGCCGGTACGTTTTTCCAGCAGCTCTTCCAGGGAGATACCATCAACCATATCCAGCGGGTCAATGACGTTGCCCTTGGATTTGGACATCTTCTGGCCTTCATCGTCACGGATAAGACCGGTCATATAGACGGTATGGAACGGAACCTGTGGCTTGCCGTTTTCATCTTTGATGAAGTGCATGGTCATCATGATCATGCGGGCAATCCAGAAGAAGATAATATCGAAGCCGGAGACCATCACGCTGGTTGGGTGGAACTGACGCAGCGCGTCGGTGTTCTCTGGCCAGCCGAGGGTGGAGAAGGTCCACAGCGCGGAGGAGAACCAGGTATCCAGCACGTCTTCGTCCTGACGCAGGGCAACATCCGCGCTCAGGTTGTTTTCCTGACGCACTTCATCTTCACTGCGGCCAACGTACACGTTGCCTTCGTTGTCGTACCATGCCGGGATACGGTGACCCCACCACAGTTGACGGGAGATACACCAGTCCTGAATATCGCGCATCCAGGAGAAGTACATGTTTTCGTACTGTTTTGGCACGAACTGAATGCTGCCGTTTTCAACCGCTTCAACAGCCGGTTTTGCCAGCACGTCGGCACGCACGTACCACTGGTCGGTCAGCATTGGCTCGATAACCACACCGCCGCGGTCGCCGTACGGCACGGTCAGATCGTGAGGTTTAATCTCTTCCAGCAGGCCGAGGGCGTCAACGGCAGCCACAATTGCTTTACGCGCGGCAAAGCGTTCCAGCTTCTGGAACTCAGCCGGGATATCGCTTGAGTAAACGTCGGATTCGTTGCCTTTGGTGTCATACACTTCTGCGCTTTCGCGGATATCACCGTCGAAGGTCAGAATGTTGATCATTGGCAGGGCGTGACGACGACCTACTTCGTAGTCGTTGAAGTCGTGTGCCGGGGTGATCTTCACGCAGCCGGTGCCTTTTTCCATGTCGGCGTGTTCATCACCCACAATCGGAATACGGCGGTTAACCAGCGGCAGCACCACGAATTTGCCAATCAGATCTTTATAACGCGGATCTGCCGGGTTAACGGCTACGCCGGTATCGCCCAGCAGGGTTTCCGGACGGGTGGTCGCCACCACTAAGTAATCTTTACCGTCTGCGGTTTTCGCGCCGTCGGCCAGCGGATAGCGGATGTGCCACATGGAGCCTTTAGACTCGCGGTTCTCGACTTCCAGGTCAGAGATGGCGGTGCGCAGTTTCGGATCCCAGTTTACCAGGCGTTTGCCACGGTAAATCAGGTCTTCTTTGTACAGACGGACGAACACTTCTTTCACGGCGTTGGAAAGGCCTTCGTCCATGGTGAAACGCTCGCGCTCCCAGTCTACGGAGTTACCGAGACGGCGCATCTGACGGGTAATGGTGCCGCCAGATTCTGCTTTCCACTGCCAGATTTTATCGATAAAGGCGTCGCGACCGTAATCGTGACGGGTTTTACCCTCTTCAGCGGCAATCTTACGCTCAACCACCATTTGGGTCGCGATACCCGCGTGGTCAGTCCCCGCCTGCCACAGGGTGTTTTTGCCCTGCATGCGCTGGTAGCGGATCATGGTATCCATAATGGTCTGCTGGAAGGCATGACCCATATGCAAACTGCCGGTGACGTTCGGCGGCGGGATCATGATGCAGAAGGACTCTTTGCTTTCATCGCCGTTAGGCTTGAAATAGCCCTGCTGTTCCCAGTGCTCGTAAAGCGGCTGTTCGATATCGCGTGGGTTATATGTCTTTTCCATTATTTCCAGGTTGCCGTATTCAGGTTAAAACCAGCCAGGCGGTACGCTTTGTAGCGTTCGCGCGCCAGTTGTTTCAAGGATTCTTCGTAAGGGACAAAGTCTACCACTTCTGTGAAAGCGGTGGCAAAATCTGCAAAATCTATCCGCAGGCTAATCAGAATATCGCGCGCGCTGCTGTTGCGCTTTTGCGGCCAGGCTATCTCTACCGGTGCGCCGCCGCGTGGACCTTCGCCAGACAGGTTATGCGGAACAAAACTCTCCGGCGGGCGGGCCCACAGCGCTTCGTCCAGGCGAATCGCCTGTTGTTCATCTTCACAGGCAATGAGCACACGCTTACCTGCGCGCCAACGTTCTGCGGCAATTTCACACACCAGCTGTTCTACGGCGCTGAGGCCATCCTGATGGGTGTCGTTGTCCAGAAGGTAGAACGTTGCATTCTTCATATATGGGGCTTCTTAGTTTGGATTCAAATGCAAAGCCGGGTGGCGCTACCGCTTGCCCGGCCTACGGTTGAGTGGCGTTGTAGGCCGGGTAAGGCGCAACCTCCACCCGGCTGTTACATCACTCGTCGCCATTAAATCCGGCGCGATTGAGCAGGAACTGCGACAGCAGCGCAACCGGACGACCGGTCGCACCTTTGGCTTTTCCGGAGCGCCAGGCGGTGCCGGCAATATCCAGGTGCGCCCAGTTGTACTTGCGTGTGAAGCGTGCCAGGAAGCAGCCCGCGGTGATGGCACCACCAGGACGGCCACCGATGTTCGCCATATCCGCAAAGTTAGACTCCAGCTGTTCCTGGTATTCGTCACCCAATGGCAGACGCCATGCACGGTCACCGGCTTGTTCGGACGCGCCGATAAGCTCGTGCGCCAGCGGGTTGTGGTTCGACATCAGGCCGGTGATGTGGTGACCGAGCGCGATGACGCAGGCACCGGTCAGGGTTGCCACGTCGATCACCGCTTCAGGTTCGAAGCGCTCAACGTAGGTCAACACGTCGCACAGCACCAGGCGGCCTTCGGCATCGGTGTTGAGCACTTCAACGGTCTGGCCGGACATGGTGGTCAGGACGTCACCCGGACGGTAAGCACGTCCACCAGGCATGTTTTCGCAGCCTGCCAGGACGCCGATAACGTTAATGGGTAACTGCAGTTCAGCCACCATACGCATCACGCCGTAAACGGCCGCTGCGCCACACATGTCGTACTTCATCTCATCCATGCCTTCGGCAGGCTTGATGGAGATACCACCGGAGTCGAAGGTCAGGCCTTTACCGACCAGCACAATTGGACGCGCGTCTTCAGACGGATTGCCCTTGTATTCGATGACCGACATCAGGGATTCGTTCTGCGAACCGTTGCCAACCGCCAGGTAAGAGTGCATACCCAGCTCTTTCATCTGCTGTTCGCCGATGACGCGGGTGATGACATTTTTACTGTAGGAATCAGCCAGCTGGCGCGCCTGAGAGGCCAGATAAGCGGCGTTACAGATATTAGGCGGCATGTTGCCTAAATCTTTTGCGGCTTTAATCCCGGCGGCAATCGCCAGACCATGCTGGATAGCGCGCTCGCCGCTGGTCAGTTCGCGACGGGTTGGCACGTTAAAGACCATTTTACGCAGCGGACGGCGCGGCTCGCTTTTGTTGGTCTTGAGCTGATCGAAGCTGTACAGGCTCTCTTTTGCGGTTTCGACAGCCTGACGCACTTTCCAGTAGGTGTTACGGCCTTTGACGTGCAGTTCAGTCAGGAAGCAAACGGCTTCCATAGAGCCGGTATCATTCAGCGTATTAATTGTTTTCTGAATCACCTGCTTATACTGACGTTCATCCAGCTCGCGTTCTTTGCCGCAGCCAATCAGCAGAATACGTTCGGACAGCACGTTCGGAACATGGTGCAGCAACAGCGTCTGCCCAGGTTTGCCTTCCAGTTCGCCACGGCGCAGCAGGGCGCTAATGTAGCCGTCACTGATTTTATCGAGTTGCTCGGCGATCGGGGAGAGTCGGCGTGGTTCAAAGACGCCCACAACGATGCAGGCACTCCGCTGTTTCTCCGGGCTACCGCTTTTTACACTGAACTCCATGCACTACGCTCC
>MTEY01012256.1_pt1 | contig 23972 bp, 24 predicted proteins | sample 1042721 | NCBI WGS metagenome assembly MTEY01 (sample SAMN06185809, study PRJNA358809) | soil metagenome | isolation source: soil biostimulated with seedmeal as carbon source | place: India | collected 2015-05-23 | reverse complement strand
AATACAAAACGCCCGATGCGGTGCATCGGGCGTTTTGAGGTCTGGAGCTTAGCCTGATAGGTGTAAACCTATTTCAGGACTAGACAAGGAAAAACTTCAGACGACCGGTTTGGTCTCGTCCTTGGCATCTTCCTTCTCTTCTTCATCGGCCTTGGTCTCGGCTTGCGCCGGTACGTCGGTTTCAGTCACGAGCGCGAGTTGTTCAGGCTGTTCGGCCGGGATCTCTACTGCCTGCTCGACGGTTTCTTCAACCTTCTGCTCGGCAGCGACCACTTCTTCCTCGACGCCGGCGACGGCGTGAGCAACCACGGATACCGGCTCGGCAGCGGCAACAGCTTCGACGGTCTTGGCGGCTGCTTCTTCGGCTTCCTTGGCCAGGCGCTCGGCTTCGCGCTGACGACGACGCACTTCGCGCGGGTCGTTAGCGGCACGGCCAGTGCTGGACGGAGCTGCGGCTGCCGGTACTTCAGGCTGCGGCGCAACGACCGGAGCCTCTTCGACAACGGCAGGTGCTTCGATCACGACTTCGACAGCAGGGGCGGCTTCAACAGCCTGGGGTGCTTCCACCACGGGCGCTTCTACCACCGGAGCTTGCTCGACAATCACAGCGGTTTCTTCGACCTGGGCGACCACGGCTTCGGCAGCTGCGGTTTCCACAACCGGAGCTTCGGCGGGGGCCGGGGCTTCGGTAACGGCTTCGGCAACGACTTCAGCGGCAACTACACCGGTGGCGACAGCGGCAGCAACCGGGGCTGCTTCGCCGTCTTCCTGGCCTTCCACCAGCTCGTCACCGTTGGCTTCACGCTGACGCTCGCGGCGGTTGCTGCGGCGGCGCTGGCCGCGGGAACGGCGGCGAGGGCGCTCGTCATCGGAGCCTTCCTGATCGTCGTCCTGCAGCAGCTCTTCGTTGTTCAGCAGTTCCTCGTCGACTGGTTCGGCCTGGGCCAGTTCGGCGCGCGGCTGACGTTCTTCGCGGGGTTGACGCTCTTCACGCGGCTGGCGCTCTTCGCGGGCCGGACGCTCGGCGCGTTCGCCACGCTCGCGGCGACCTTCCTGGCCTTCGCGCGGTTCGCGGGGCTCACGAGGTTCGCGGGCTTCACGCGGCTGACGCTCTTCGCGCGGCTCACGGGCTTCGCGCGGCTGACGCTCCTCGCGAGGCTGGCGCTCTTCGCGCGGTTGACGCTCCTCACGGGGCTCGCGAGCCTGACGCTCTTCGCGAGGCTGGCGTTCTTCACGCGGCTGACGCTCTTCGCGGGGCGGACGCTCGCGGCGGGCCTCCTGGCCTTCGCGGGCTTCACGAGGCTGGCGTTCTTCGCGCGGCTTGCGATCTTCCTCGCGGCGGCCTTCACGAGGCTCGCGGCCTTCACGGCCATCGCGACGACGGTTCTGCTGACGGCCATTGCGGCGCTCTTCACCACGCGGCTGGCGCTCGGCAGCAGGCTTCTCGGCCTCGACCTTGGGCTCTTCCTTGCCGGCGAACAGGCCTACCAGGGACTTGACCAGACCCTTGAACAGGCTGGGCTCGGGAGTCGGCGCCGGTTGGGCCTGCGGAGCAACGGCGGTCGGTGCCGGAACCGGGCGCTCGGGGGAAACGGTCTTCACCGCTGCTTCCTGGCGAACCAGGGTGCGGGTGGAGCTGACCGGTTGGGCTTCTTCCACCTCGGCCGGGGTCATTTCGTAGCTGGACTGGTTGTTCAGCACTTCCGGGCTGTCGTCGCGCAGGCGCTGGACTTCGAAGTGCGGGGTTTCCAGGTGGTCGTTCGGCAGGATGACGATGCGCGAACGGCTGCGCAGCTCGATCTTGGTGATGCTGTTGCGCTTCTCGTTGAGCAGGAAGGCGGCAACCGGGATCGGCACCTGGGCGCGGACTTCGGCGGTGCGGTCCTTGAGGGCCTCTTCCTCGATCAGGCGCAGAATGGCCAGCGAGAGGGATTCCACGTCACGGATGATGCCTTGGCCGTCGCAACGGGGGCAGACGATGCCGCTGGTCTCGCCCAGGGACGGACGCAGGCGTTGACGGGACATTTCCAGCAGGCCGAAGCGGGAGATACGACCGATCTGAACGCGGGCGCGGTCGGCTTCCAGGGCTTCGCGGACTTTTTCTTCCACGGCGCGCTGGTTCTTGGCCGGGGTCATGTCGATGAAGTCGATGACGATCAGACCGCCGATGTCACGCAGACGCAGCTGGCGGGCGATTTCTTCAGCCGCTTCCAGGTTGGTCTGCAGGGCGGTTTCTTCGATGTCGCCGCCTTTGGTCGCACGCGCCGAGTTGATGTCGATGGACACCAGGGCTTCGGTCGGGTCGATGACGATGGAACCACCGGACGGCAGCTTCACTTCGCGCTGGAAGGCGGTTTCGATCTGGCTTTCGATCTGGAAGCGGTTGAACAGCGGAACGCTGTCCTGATAGAGCTTGATCTTGCTCTGGTACTGCGGCATCACCTGGCGAATGAAGCTCAGGGCTTCCTCGTGGGCTTCGACGCTGTCGACCAGTACTTCACCGATGTCCTGGCGCAGGTAGTCGCGGATGGCGCGGATGATGACGTTGCTTTCCTGGTAGATCAGGAAGGGAGCGCCGCGCTCACCGGAAGCTTCCTTGATGGCGCTCCACAGTTGCAGCAGGTAATCCAGGTCCCACTGCAGCTCTTCGCTGGAGCGGCCCAGGCCAGCGGTACGAACGATCAGGCCCATGTCAGCCGGAGCGTTGAGGCCGTTCAGCGCTTCACGCAGTTCATTGCGTTCTTCGCCTTCGATGCGGCGGGAGATGCCGCCAGCGCGGGGATTGTTCGGCATCAGCACCAGGTAACGACCGGCAAGGCTGATGAAGGTGGTCAGGGCAGCGCCCTTGTTGCCGCGCTCTTCTTTCTCGACCTGGACGATGACTTCCTGGCCTTCGCTGAGCACTTCCTTGATGTTGATGCGGCCTTCGGGGGACTTCTTGAAGTACTCGCGGGAGATTTCTTTCAGGGGCAGGAAGCCGTGGCGCTCGGCGCCGAAGTCGACGAAGGCGGCTTCAAGGCTGGGTTCGATACGAGTGATGCGGCCTTTGTAGATGTTGGCCTTTTTCTGCTCGCGGGCACCCGATTCAATGTCCAGGTCGTACAGGCGTTGGCCGTCGACCAGAGCAACACGCAACTCTTCGGGCTGAGTCGCGTTAATCAGCATTCTTTTCATGTGGTACCAATGGGTTTCCGGGCTGCCGGAAACGGCGATTGGCGCACACGACTCTCGCGGTCGGTGTCAGGTGCGTGTCAGGAGCGGCGTGCCACTCCAGTGTCCAGCGAGCTCCAGTCAAAGGGACCGGAATCGCGACTACGTCTCCTGCTTGCTGTCGTGACAGAAGCACTTGTTCAGGAGGAGGAATCAACGGTCGGAAGCGGACGAAATGAAGCGTCTTGAAACTACGCAGTCCGACGGTTATGCATCTCCACCCTACACTTATCCCTTGAAAATCGGGTGCCGCTCGCTGAATCCGTAGCGGGTTGCATTTACCGTGATCTCCCAAAGGAAAGGGATGATCACGCGTCATGGCTCAAGGCTTTGGTTTCTGAAAATTCGCAGTCATTGCAGCGAATTTTCTGTCGGACGGCCTTGCGTCCTGAAAGGGTTGCAGCGGTTAGGGCGGCAGTATTTGCGAACACCCTGAAACCAGGCCGCTTTTGGCGGCGTTCGCGACTATAGCAGTAATCATTAAGTGCTTCAAATCCATAAAAAATTGTTATGATGCGCAAATGAACAATCCTGCCTCTCCAACCTCCAGCGTCCAGCTGCTTGAGGTTGCGCCGGAATATGCCGGCCAACGCATCGACAATTTCCTACGCACTCAGTTGAAAGGTGCGCCCAAGACGTTGATTTATCGCATCCTTCGAAAGGGCGAAGTCCGCGTGAACAAAGGGCGTATCAAGCCCGAGTACAAGCTCCAGGCGGGGGACGTCATTCGCGTTCCGCCGCTGCGGTTGTCCGAGCCCGATGAGCCTGCTCCAGTAGCTCAGGGCCTGCTGGAGCGCCTGGAGAGTGCGATCGTCTATGAGGACAAGGCGCTGATCGTGCTGAACAAGCCGGCCGGTATTGCGGTGCACGGCGGAAGCGGTCTCAGCTTCGGGGTGATTGAGGCCTTCCGTCAGTTGCGCCCGGAGAGCAAGGATCTCGAGTTGGTGCACCGCCTCGATCGCGACACCTCGGGGCTTCTGATGATCGCCAAGAAACGCAGTATGTTGCGTCACCTTCACGAGGCGTTGCGCGGCGACGGCGTCGACAAGCGTTATCTGGCGCTGGTGCGCGGTAGTTGGCCGACTTCGAAGAAGAAGGTCAGTGCGCCGTTGATGAAGAATAACCTGCGTTCCGGCGAGCGCATGGTTGAAGTGAATCCGGAAGGCAAGGAGGCGCTTACCGAGTTTCGCGTGGTGCGCCGTTTCGGGGAGTTCGCCACTCTGGTGGAAGCCAGTCCGATTACCGGGCGTACCCATCAGATCCGTGTGCACGCCAAGCATGCGGGCCATTCCATTGCCGGCGATCCCAAGTACGGCGACGAGGATTTCACCCGTGAGGTTCGTGAGTTGGGCGGCAAGCGTCTGTTCCTTCACGCCCACTCCCTGGCGATCAGTCTCCCCGATGGGGGTGAGCTGAAGCTGGAGGCTCCGGTTGACGAGATGTGGCAAAAAACCCTGGAGCGTCTCGGTGCCTGACTACCAGCTGCTGATTTTCGACTGGGACGGTACGTTGGTTGATTCCATCGCCCGCATCGTCGAATCCATGCGCGTGGCTGCAGAGGTTTCCGGGCTTCCGTGGCGTGATGATGCGGCTATCAAGGGCATCATCGGGCTCGGTCTGCCGGAGGCGATCGCGACGCTCTATCCGGAGCTCGAAGATTCCCGTTGCATCGACGCATTCCGTCAGCGTTACGGCGAGCACTACAACACGCTGGAGCAGCAGCCCTCGCCGCTGTTCGAGGGGGTGGCCGAAGCGCTGGAGGTGTTCCGTGCCCAGGGCTATCGTCTGGCGGTGGCCACCGGCAAGAGTCGCCGGGGGTTGGAGCATGTGCTGGCCGGGCGTGGCTGGTTGGACTACTTCGATGTCACTCGCTGTGCGGACGAGACCGCGAGCAAGCCTGATCCCCGCATGCTGCATGAAATCCTTGCGCATTGTGGAGTTACTGCCGAGCAGGCCGTGATGGTGGGGGATTCTTCCTTCGATTTGCGCATGGCGCATCGGGCCGGGATGGATTCCGTGGCGGTGGGGTATGGCGCCCAGCCACTTGTTGAGTTGCTCAAGGAGTCGCCCAGGCTGGCGATCGAGCGTTTCGAAGAGTTGCGTCACTGGCTGGAAGGTGACCTGAGTCGGAAATCCCGAGAGGTGGAGCTTTATGTCTGACGAATGGAAAGAAGCGCCTGCCGACAAGGCTGAGCAGAAGAGTTGGAAGTTGCTGGAGAAGGCTGTTCTGGCGGGTGTCCAGGAGCAGCGTCGCGCCCGGCGCTGGGGCATTTTTTTCAAATCCCTGACTTTCCTCTATCTGTTCGTCGCCCTCGCGCTGTTCTGGCCGGCATTCGATCTGCAGAAAAGCGCTGCGCGCAGCCAGGAGCACACGGCCTTGGTCGAGGTTCGTGGAATGATCGCCGACGAAGAGGCTGCGAGCGCCGACAACATCGTGACCAGTCTGCGTGCGGCTTTCGAGGATCCGAAGACCAAGGGTGTCGTGCTGCGGATCAACAGTCCGGGTGGCAGTCCGGTGCAGTCCGGTTACATCTATGACGAGATCCGTCGGCTGCGTGCGGAGCACAAGGACATCAAGGTTTACGCGGTGATCGCCGACCTTGGTGCGTCCGGTGCGTATTACATTGCCAGTGCGGCGGACGAAATCTATGCCGACAAGGCGAGCCTGGTCGGGTCGATTGGCGTCACTGCGGCGAGCTTCGGTTTCGTCGACGCCATGGGCAAGTTGGGTGTTGAGCGCCGCGTCTATACCTCGGGGGAGCACAAGGCCTTCCTGGACCCGTTCCAGCCACAGAAGGCCGAGGAAACCCAGTTCTGGCAAAGCGTCCTGGATACCACTCACCAGCAGTTCATCGAGAGCGTGAAAAAGGGACGTGGCGATCGACTCAAGGTCGATGGGCATCCCGAGCTCTTCAGTGGGCTGGTCTGGTCGGGCGAGCAGGCGTTGGCACTTGGTCTGGTGGACAAGCTCGGCAATACCAGTCTCGTCGCGCGTGAGGTCATTGGTGCGAAAGAGATTGTCGACTACACCGTGCAGGAGTCGCCCTTCGACCGCTTCTCGAAAAAATTCGGCGCCAGCGTTGCCGAGCGGTTGGCGCTGTGGATGGGGTTCCAGGGGCCGAGCTTGCGTTGATTCGCGTCTGCTAAAAAGGAAAGCCCGGCCAGAAGCCGGGCTTTCTTCCTTCTATATGGGTGAATCAGGGAATCTGTACGCCTTCGGCGAGCAGCATGTCCACGAGTCGAATCAGTGGCAGGCCGACGAGGCTGGTGGCATCCGGGCCTTCGGTCGCGCGGAACAGGCTGACGCCGAGTCCTTCTGCCTTGAAGCTGCCGGCGCAATCGTAGGGTTGCTCCGCTTCCAGATAGCGGCCTATGCGTTCGGCGTCCAGCTCGCGGAAGTGCACGGTGAAGGGTACGCAGTCCACCTGGAAGTGGCCGGTCGCGCTATTCAGGAGGGCTAGGCCGGTCAGGAAGCTGACGCTGGTTCCGCTGGCGGCCAGCAGTTGATTTCGGGCACGTTCGAAATCATGGGGTTTGCCGAGTATCTGCTGGCCCAGTACGGCGACCTGGTCGGAGCCGATGATCAGGTGGTTCGGGTTCTGGCTGGCGAGGGCCCTGGCCTTCTCCAGTGCCAGTCGGCGCACCAGTTGTTCGGCGGGTTCATCCTGCTGGCGGCTTTCATCGATGGCGGGTGCGCTCCAGGTAAAGGGCAGTCGCAGGCGTTCGAGCAGTTCGCGTCGATAGGGTGAGCTGGATGCAAGCACCAGGGGTAGCATGGCGATCTCCGGTCTGAGAGGCGGGGAATTCTATAGAGGCCCGTCGCGCGCGGACAATGCGGAATTTCTTTTGACAGGGCAGGGGCTCATCCCTAGAATGTCGCGCCTATGTTGAATGGGCCGATTCCACCTCATGTAGATCCGCGCAAACTGGCGGACCGCGAAGTCACTCTTGAAGGTGACATTGCGCTCGCCAGTCTGGAGCGACTCTGCGACCCCCTAGCGGACAACGCGGGCAGCATCCATGCAAGCCTGGCGTTCGCCCGTGACGAGCGTCGTGCGGTCGTTATTCATAGCCGGATTGACGTCGAGGTCAAGATGGTTTGCCAGCGTTGTCTAGAGCTGGTCACCCTGAACATCCACAGCGAGTGTGATTACGCCGTGGTGAGGGAAGGGGCGGACAGTCAGTCGCTGCCGAAGGGCTATGACGTGCTGGAAGTGGGTGAGGATCCGTTGGATCTGATGACTCTGGTCGAGGATGAGCTGTTGCTTGCCCTGCCCATTGTTCCGGCCCATGACCCTGAAGATTGCCAGCAGCCGGCGGGCGCCAATGAGCCCGAGCCGAGCGAGAACGAGGTACCGCGGTCCAACCCGTTCAGCGTACTGGCGCAGTTAAAGCGTGACCCAAACGTTTAGGAGTTAATTGATTATGGCTGTTCAGCAGAACAAAAAATCCCGCTCGGCACGCGACATGCGTCGTTCCCACGACGCCCTCGAAGCCAACGCCCTGTCCGTAGAGAAGAGCACTGGTGAAGTTCACCTGCGCCACCACGTTTCCCCGGACGGTTTCTACCGCGGTCGCAAAGTGATCGACAAGGGCGCTGCCGAGTAATCCTTGGCCGCCTCGATCATCGCGATTGATGCAATGGGCGGGGACTACGGTCCCCGCTGCATTGTTCCAGCCAGCGTCGCCTGTCTGGCTGAATACCCCTCGCTTCACCTGGTCCTCGTCGGCCAAGCTCCCCTCCTTGAAGAACTCGTTGCCCGCATTCCTGCGGTCGATCGCCAGCGCGTGCAAATCGAACATGCCAGCGAAGTGATCGCCATGGACGAGCGCCCGGCACAAGCCTTGCGCGGTAAGCCGGATGCCTCGATGCGTGTCGCCCTCGATCTTGTGCGCAATGGACGAGCCCAGGCCTGTGTCAGTGCTGGCAATACCGGTGCCCTGATGGCGCTGTCGCGCTACGTGCTGAAGACCCTGCCTGGCATCGACCGCCCCGCCATGGTCAGCGCGATTCCCACGGCGCGGGGTCATTGCCATCTGCTCGACCTGGGCGCCAACGTCGATTGCAGCGCCGAGCATCTCTACCAGTTCGCCGTGATGGGGGCTGTTGCGGCCGAAGCTCTTGGCACTCCTCGTCCACGCATCGCATTGCTGAATGTCGGAACCGAGGACATCAAGGGCAACCAGCAGGTCAAGCTTGCGGCGAGCCTGCTGCAGCAGGCCGAAGGGCTCAACTACATCGGCTACATAGAAGGTGATGGCCTCTATCGGGGCGAGGCCGACGTGGTGGTCTGTGACGGTTTCGTCGGCAATATCCTGCTCAAGTCCAGCGAAGGTTTGGCCTCGATGATTTCCACTCGCATGGAGGCGCTGTTCAACGAAAACCTTGCATCGCGCGTGGTGGGCGCACTGGCCCTGCCGTTGCTGCGTCGTCTTCGGACTGATCTGACTCCGGCGCGCCACAATGGGGCGAGCTTCCTTGGGCTGCAAGGTATCGTGATCAAGAGCCATGGTTCGGCCGGCTCGGAGGGCTTCCAGAGCGCCATTCGTCGAGCGCTCGTCGAAGTTCGCGAGAATCTCCCGCAGCGCCTTCACGGAAGACTGGAGCATCTGTTGCTGTAGGATGTGACCGCTACCGGCAGCCTGTCATCCAAATGTCAGTTCCGTGCGCTTGGATAAGCCAGGCGTCAATCTCCCTATACCGCCAGATAAGGGACCTCAGTCAATGTCCGCATCCCTCGCTTTCGTATTTCCCGGTCAGGGTTCCCAGTCTCTGGGCATGTTGGCCGAGCAGGGGGGCCAGCAGAAGCTGGTCCTGGATACCTTCGCCGAAGCCTCCGAGGCACTCGGCTACGACCTCTGGGCGTTGACCCAGCAAGGTCCGGAAGAAAAACTCAATCAGACCGACAAGACCCAGCCGGCCATCCTCACTGCATCCATCGCCCTGTGGCGCCTGTGGCTGTCCGAGGGTGGTGCACGCCCCGCGTACGTCGCCGGCCATAGCCTCGGTGAGTACTCCGCTCTTGTGGCTGCAGGCAGCCTGGACTTCTCCGATGCCGTGAAGCTGGTCGAGCGTCGTGGTCAGCTGATGCAGCAGGCCGTTCCGGCAGGGCAGGGCGGCATGGCCGCCATCCTGGGTCTGGAAGATGCCGATGTGCTGGCCGCATGTGCCGAAGCCGCCCAGGGCGAAGTGGTCAGCGCTGTCAACTTCAACGCCCCCGGCCAGGTGGTGATCGCCGGTTCCGCTGCGGCCGTCGAGCGTGCCATCGAGGCGTGCAAGGCTCGTGGCGCCAAGCGCGCCATGGCGCTGCCGGTCAGCGTGCCTTCCCACTGCGCCCTGATGAAGCCTGCTGCCGAGCGCTTTGCTGAGTCCGTCGACGCACTGGCTTGGCAGGCGCCGCAAATTCCGCTGGTGCAGAACGTCAGCGCCGCCGTGGTGGCCGATCTCGCCGAACTCAAGCGTGACCTGCTGGCTCAGCTCTACAGCCCGGTTCGCTGGGTGGAGTCGATGGTCAGCCTGTCCGAGCGTGGCGTTACCGACCTGGTCGAATGCGGTCCGGGTAAGGTGCTGTCCGGCCTGAACAAGCGCTGCGTTAAGGGTGTCAACACCCACAATCTGGATACCCCTGATGCTTTCGCGGCCGCCCGTGCCGCGCTGGCCTGAACAAGGAGAAGACTATGAGTCTGCAAGGTAAGGTGGCATTGGTCACCGGTGCGAGCCGCGGCATTGGCCAGGCTATCGCCCTCGAACTGGGCCGTCAGGGTGCCGTGGTAATCGGCACCGCGACCTCCGCTTCCGGCGCCGAGCGCATCGCCGAGTTCCTCAAGGACAACGGTATCGAAGGTGCCGGCCTGGTCCTGGATGTCAGCAATGACGAATCGGTCGCCAGCACCCTGGAACATATCCAGCAGCACCTCGGTCAGCCGCTGATCCTGGTAAACAACGCCGGCATCACCCGTGACAACCTGATGCTGCGCATGAAAGACGACGAGTGGTTCGACGTCATCAACACCAACCTCAACAGCCTGTACCGCCTGTCCAAGGCCGTGCTGCGTGGCATGACCAAGGCTCGCTGGGGTCGCATCATCAATATCGGTTCGGTGGTGGGTGCCATGGGCAACGCCGGCCAGACCAACTACGCCGCCGCCAAGGCTGGCCTGGAAGGCTTCAGCCGTGCCCTGGCGCGCGAAGTCGGCTCCCGTGCGATCACCGTCAACGCGGTGGCCCCTGGCTTTATCGACACCGACATGACCCGTGAACTGCCGGACGCCCAGCGCGATGCGCTGCTGACCCAGATCCCGCTGGGTCGCCTGGGCCAGGCCGAAGAGATTGCCAAGGTGGTGGGCTTCCTCGCATCCGACGGTGCTGCTTACGTCACCGGTGCAACCGTTCCGGTCAACGGCGGCATGTACATGAGCTGAATGTGACGAATCCCTTCAGGAAGATGTCATATGGGCTGTCTAGGATTCGCTATATAAGTGCAGCAGGGTTATAGACATTTCGTTGCGGCGATCCTGAAGGGGTTCAGGCGTTCTGCTTGAAATGCGGAAAACCCTTTCTATACACTGCAGCCCCAGCTGCACGGATTTTTCCATAGGAGTGAAAACACGGTATGAGCACCATCGAAGAACGCGTCAAGAAAATCGTCGCCGAGCAACTGGGCGTCAAAGAAGACGAAGTCACCAACAGCGCTTCCTTCGTTGAAGACCTGGGCGCCGATTCCCTTGACACCGTTGAGCTGGTGATGGCTCTGGAAGAGGAATTCGAGACCGAGATCCCGGACGAGCAAGCCGAGAAGATCACCACCGTTCAGGAAGCCATCGACTACATCAACGCCCACGCGCAGTAATGTAGTCGTCGGTTCCCCGACGCGGAAAAGCCGCACGACCCGACTGGGCGTGCGGCTTTTCTTTAAGCCGATTGTTGAAAATCTGCGGTTTGCGCGTTACCTGCCGAGCTTTTCAACAGTCTGTTTATCCGCATCAACCGCCGTGTAGAGATTGAAGAAGGAGATCGCTGTGTCGCGTAGACGCGTCGTGGTCACTGGCCTTGGCATGCTGTCGCCGCTGGGTACCGATGTATCGAGCACCTGGCAGGGAATTCTGGCTGGCCGCAGTGGCATTGGCCCTATCGAGCATATGGACCTGTCCGCCTATTCCACCCGCTTCGGGGGTTCGGTGAAGGGGTTCAATGTCGAGGAATACCTGTCGGCCAAAGAGGCGCGCAAGCTCGACCTGTTCATCCAGTACGGCCTCGCTGCAAGCTTCCAGGCTGTGCGTGACTCCGGCCTCGAAGTCACCGATGCCAATCGGGAGCGCATCGGCGTGGCCATGGGCTCCGGGATCGGTGGCCTGACGAACATCGAGAACAACTGCAAATCCCTGCATGAGCAAGGGCCGCGCCGTATCTCGCCGTTCTTCGTACCTGGCTCGATCATCAATATGGTGTCGGGTTTCCTGTCGATCCACCTGGGTATCCAGGGGCCGAACTACGCCATCGCCACGGCGTGCACCACTGGCACCCACTGCATCGGCATGGCTGCGCGCAACATCGCCTATGGCGAAGCGGACGTGATGGTCGCCGGTGGTTCCGAGATGGCAGCCTGCGGCCTGGGTCTCGGTGGTTTCGGTGCAGCCCGTGCGCTGTCGACTCGCAATGACGATCCGACCCGTGCCAGCCGTCCCTGGGACAAGGGCCGCGACGGTTTCGTGCTTTCCGACGGTGCCGGCGCGCTGGTTCTCGAAGAACTGGAGCACGCGAAGGCTCGTGGCGCGACCATCTACGCCGAACTGATCGGTTTTGGCATGAGTGGTGACGCCTATCACATGACTTCGCCGCCGGAAGACGGTGCCGGTGCAGCGCGCTGCATGAGCAATGCCTTGCGCGACGCTGGCCTGAATGCCGGTGAGGTCCAGTACGTGAACGCCCACGGCACTTCGACCCCGGCCGGTGATATCGCTGAAGCCATGGCGCTCAAGTCTGTGTTCGGTGAGCATGCGTACAAGCTGGCAGTCAGCTCCACCAAGTCCATGACCGGCCACCTGCTGGGTGCGGCGGGTGCGGTGGAAGCTATCTTCAGCGTCCTTGCGCTGCGTGATCAGGTGGCGCCACCGACCATCAACCTGGAGGAGCCGGAGGAAGGTTGCGATCTCGACTTCGTGCCCCATGAAGCACGCTCCATGCCCATCGATGTCGTACTCTCCAACTCCTTCGGCTTCGGTGGCACCAACGGTTCCCTGGTGTTCCGCCGGTTCGTGGGCTGATGCCGAACTGGGTTGACGGCCATCCGGCCGACTCGCTGTCCATCAAGGACCGTGGTCTGGCTTACGGCGATGGGCTTTTCGAGACCATCGCCATACGTGGCGGCCGCCCTCCGCTTCTCGAGTACCACATGGCGCGGCTCGCCGACGGCTGCCGGCGCCTGGGTATTCCACTTGACCTGCAATTGATGCGCACGGAACTGGTGGCCTTCTCGGCCGGATTGGGTGAAGGCGTCGCCAAACTGATGGTCACGCGTGGCGATGGGCTGCGTGGTTATGCTCCGCCGCCTGTCGCGCTGCCTCGGCGCATTCTGCAGAGCGCTGCCTTTCCGCTTTATCCAGAGCGCAATGCGGAGCAGGGCGTCCGCCTCTTTCCTTGTGCCACTCGACTCGCTGAGCAACCGATGCTGGCTGGCCTCAAGCACCTCAACCGGCTGGAGCAGGTCCTGGCCCGTGCCGAGTGGCAGGATGCGGAGCATGCCGAAGGCCTGATGCGCGACCTGTCCGGTCGTGTGATCGAAGGTGTGTTCAGCAATTTGTTCATGGTGCAGGACGGTGTACTACTCACCGCTGGTCTCTCCCGTTGCGGGGTCGCGGGTGTCATGCGCGCTGCGCTGCTGGATAGTGCCAAGGCGGAAGGTCTCCAGGTCGAGGTGCGCGATATCGCCTACGACGAGTTTCTCCAGGCCGATGAGGTTTTTCTCTGTAACAGCCTCTTCGGCGTATGGCCGGTGCGTTCTGTAACAGGGCATCACTGGCCGGTCGGGCCGCTGACCCGTAAACTTCAGGTCACCGCCCGCGATCTACTGGATATCTGATTCGTGATACGCAAATTCCTGCTGATGCTGGAAGCAGGCCTGCTCCTTGCCGGTCTGCTGATTGCCTTCGCCGGCTGGCAGCAGCGCGTCACCCTTGAGCAACCCCTCAACATCTCCGCGGAGCGGATGCTGGATGTGCCGGCTGGCGCTACACCCGGTGGCCTGCTCAATCGCCTGGAGACGGAAGGGGTCCTGAACAATGCGTTCTGGCTGCGTCAGTACTGGCGCTTCAACCTGGCCGGCGAGTCACTGCACAGTGGCGAGTATCGCCTGACGCCAGGCATGCGCGCCGCCGACTTGCTGGGCCTGTGGCGCCGTGGCGAGGTGGTGCAGTACAGCGTGACCTTGGTGGAGGGGTGGAACTTCCGCCAGGTACGCGCCGCCCTGGCCAAGCAGGCGAAGCTGGAGCAGACGCTGGCCGATGTCAGCGATGCTGAGCTGATGGCTCGCCTGGGCCGTCCGGGCGAGTACCCCGAAGGTCGTTTCTTCCCGGATACCTATCGCTTTGTGCGCGGTATGCGCGACATCGACCTGCTGAAGCAGGCGCGGGATCGTCTCGACCAGGTGCTGGCCGAGGAGTGGGGCAAGCGTTCTGACAAACTGCCCTATAACGACCCTTATCAGGCGCTGATCATGGCGTCCCTGGTCGAGAAGGAAACCGGAGTGCCCACCGAGCGCGGGCAGATTGCCGGCGTGTTCGTGCGCCGCCTCAATAGCGGCATGCTGCTGCAGACGGACCCGACCGTCATCTACGGCCTGGGCGAGCGCTACAACGGCAACCTGACCCGCGATCACTTGCGTGAGGCGACCCCTTACAACACCTACGTGATCAGTGGCTTGCCGCCAACCCCCATTGCCCTCGCCGGGCGTGAAGCCATTCATGCCGCACTGCATCCCGCGGCAGGGAAGAGCCTTTACTTCGTCGCCCGTGGCGATGGCAGCCATGTATTCTCCGAGACTTTGGGCGAGCACAATCAGGCTGTGCGTGACTTCCAGATGAAGCGCCGCAGCGACTACCGCTCCAGTCCCACCCCGCAATGAATAAGGACACCCAGTGAGCGGTCTGTTCATCACCTTGGAAGGCCCGGAAGGCGCCGGAAAGAGCACCAATCGCGAGTACCTTGCAGAGCGCCTGCGTAGCCATGGCATCGAGGTCGTACTGACGCGCGAGCCGGGCGGTACGCCGCTCGCCGAGCGAATCCGCGAACTCCTGCTGACTCCCAGCGACGAAGCCATGGGCGCCGACACCGAATTGCTGCTCGTGTTCGCAGCTCGCGCCCAGCATCTGCAGGGCGTGATCAAGCCGGCACTGGCGCGGGGTGCGGTGGTGCTCTGCGACCGCTTTACCGATGCCACCTACGCCTATCAGGGTGGTGGTCGCGGTCTATCCAGCGAACGTATCGCCCAACTGGAAAATTTCGTCCAGGGCGACTTGCGTCCGGATCTGACCCTGGTCTTCGACCTGCCGGTGGAGATCGGCCTGAGCAGGGCCGCCGCCCGTGGCCGCCTGGATCGTTTCGAACAGGAGCAGCGCAGCTTCTTCGAAGCCGTTCGGCAGACTTACCTGCAGCGTGCTCAGGCTGCTGCGGACCGCTACAAGGTCGTCGACGCGTCGCTGACGCTGGCGGAAGTGCAGGCCAATCTCGATAAATTGATTCCCGATCTGCTGGTGCGCTGTCATGGCTGACGCCTATCCCTGGCAAACCGCGATCTGGCAGCAGTTGGCGGGCCGTCCGCAACACGCGCACGCCTACCTCCTGCACGGGCCATCCGGTATCGGCAAGCGTGCCTTGGCCGAGCGCCTGATGGCGCGCCTGCTGTGCCAGAGTCCCAACGGACTCGATGCCTGCGGTCAGTGCAAGGCGTGCCTGTTGCTGGCGGCCAGTACGCATCCCGACGCATTCGTGCTCGAGCCAGAGGAAGCGGACAAGGCGATTCGCGTTGACCAGGTCCGTGAACTGGTGGGATTCGTCGTCCAGACCGCGCAACTCGGTGGACGCAAGGTGGTGCTGCTGGAGCCGGCCGAGGCCATGAACCTCAATGCCTCCAACGCCCTGCTCAAGAGCCTGGAAGAGCCGTCCGGCGATACCGTGCTGCTGTTGATCAGCCACCAACCCAGTCGACTGCTGCCGACCATCAAGAGCCGCTGCGTACAGCAGGCATGCCCATTGCCGAGCGAGGCGCAGAGCCTGGCATGGCTGGGTTCAGCATTACCTGATGCGCCACCTGAGGAGCTGAGCGAGTTGCTCGTGCTCGCAGGCGGCTCTCCGCTTTCGGCGCTGCGCCTCGAAGGGCAGGGCGTGCGTACCCAGCGTGCCGAGGTCGTGGAGGGCGTGAAGAAGCTGCTCAAGCAGCAGGCGGGTGCCAGTCAACTGGCCGAAGGCTGGAACGCCGTGCCTCTGCCGTTGCTGTTCGACTGGTTTTGCGACTGGGCTCAGCTGATGCTGCGCTACCAGCTCACCCGTGACGAAGCGGGGCTCGGGCTCAACGACATGCGCAAGGTGGTTCAGTACCTGGCCGACAAGGCGCCGCAAAGTAAAGTCCTGGCCATGCAGGACTGGCTGCTGCAACAGCGTCAGAAAGTCCTCAACAAGGCCAACCTCAACCGTGTCTTGCTTCTCGAAGCTCTTCTGGTCCGGTGGGCAAGCCTGCCCGGGCCGGGCTAGAATCGGTGGCTGAACCAGCTTGCCAGGAAAACCGTATGAGCCTGCCGCCGAACCTGGGCCCGCGTAACGGGATTCTGTCCTTGACCATCAAGGACAAGTCCGTGCTGTACGCCGCCTACATGCCGTTCATCAAGAACGGTGGCCTGTTCATTCCGACCAACAAGACCTACAAGCTCGGCGATGAAGTATTCATGCTGCTCAACCTGATGGATGAGCAGGAAAAGATTCCAGTCGCCGGCAAGGTGGTCTGGATCACCCCCAAGGGCGCCCAGGGCAACCGCGCAGCGGGCATTGGCGTCCAGTTCAATGATGGCGACAGTGGTGCGCGCAACAAGATCGAGACCTATCTCGCTGGCGCCCTCAAGTCCGACCGTCCCACCCATACGATGTAACCGGCCGCCGGGCCCGGGCTGAAAGCGACAGGCTTGAAGCTTGGCGCCTGCGCCTGGAGCCTGACCATGCTGATCGACTCCCATTGCCATCTGGACCGCCTTGATCTGGGCGCATGTGGTGGTTCCCTGGATGCCGCCCTCGACGCCGCTCGTGCCCGTGGCGTCAGCCAGTTCCTCTGCATCGGCGTGAGTGCCGACAATGCTGCTGCCGTGAAGTCGGTGGCCGAGCGCTACGATGACGTGCATTGCTCGGTTGGTGTTCATCCCCTTGACCTGCAGCCGGGCGAATCCCTGGCGCTGGAGTGGTTGCTGAGCGAACTGGAGCATCCGCGAGTCGTGGCAATCGGTGAGACAGGTCTGGACTACCATTACGAATCCGAGGCGGCCGAGCTCCAGCAGCAAGCCTTCCGGCTGCATCTGGAGGCGGCGAAGATCACCGGCAAGCCCGTCATCGTGCATACCCGCGAAGCCCGCGCCGATACGCTCGCCCTTTTGCGCGAGGCAGCGTTGCCGCAGGCCGGCGTGCTGCATTGCTTTACCGAAGACTGGGAAATGGCGCGTGCAGCGCTGGATCTGGGCTTCTATATCTCCCTGTCCGGAATCGTCACCTTCCGCAATGCCAGCGCGCTGCGCGACGTCGCGCGCCAGGTCCCCGCGGATCGCTTGCTGGTGGAAACCGATTCACCGTATCTCGCGCCTGTGCCTTATCGCGGCAAGCCCAACCTGCCCCAATACGTACGTGAGGTGGCGGAGTTCCTGGCCGATTTGCGCGGGGTTCCATTTGAGGCTTTCGCGGAGCAGACCAGTGAGAACTATCTGCGCCTGTTCCCCTTGGCGCGGCACGTCTGAAGCAGTTGCGGGAAGCGCCTTGAAAAAACGCGCACAAAAAAAACCCGGGTTCTGGGGGATGAATCCGGGTCAAGACCATTAGGAGTAAAACAAAGGAACGCGATCCACGGTTCCTCGACTGGCTGGGCACTTGGGGGGAGATGCCGCGCGCCAGTAAGAAGAAGTATTGGTCAATATCCCCATGCGTCCAGACAGTGTGGGGCGTTTCTTAAACCTATTTGGAATACGCCGGCCCCGGCTGAGTCCTCATGCGTCTGCCATCTGGCGTAAGAGCGCGAGCGTCTCGTCTATCACCTGTGATTGGGTATAGAAGTGCGGCGAGAAGCGAATTCCCCCGCCGCGCTGGGCGCACACCACCTGTTCGGCCCGAAGCCGTTCGAACAGCAGCTGATTGTCCCAGCCATCCAGGCGGAAGCTGAGGATGCCGGCGCGACGCAAGGGATTCAGCGGGCTCAATAGGTGGATTCCGGGGATTTTCGCCAGTCCGTCCTGCAGCCATTGGACGCGCTCGGCGAGCGCCACAGCAACCTGGTCCATGCCCACCTCTTCCAGCAATGACAGGCTCGCTTCCAGCGCCATGGCGCCAAGCATGTTGGGGCTGCCGCACTCGAAGCGTCGCGCTGTACGGGACGGCTCCCAGTCGACGCGATCGTAGTCACCGGGGTGCTCGAGCATGTGCCAGCCGTATTCATGGAGCTTCAGTTGGTCTCGCAGATCACTGCGGCAATAGAAAACCCCCAGTCCTTCAGGTCCAAGCATCCATTTATGTCCATCGGCCATGGCGAAGGCGCAATCAATGGCTTGAACGTCGAAGGGCAGGGCGCCCAACTGCTGAATGGCGTCGACGCAGAAGAGCACGCCAAGCCGACGGCATTCGTGGCCCAGTCGGTGCAGATCCAGACGCAATCCGCTGGCGTATTGTACGGCGCTGATCGAAAGCAGTCGGGTGCGAGGGCCGCACGCGGCGAGCAGCGTACCTTCCGGGTCGGCTCCGTCCAGCGGCACCTGGACCGTTTCCACGCCGAAGCGCTTCAGGGCTTCCCAGACGACCCGATTGGACGGGAACTCCTGGTCGCTGATGATCACCTGATCACCCGCCGTCCAGTCCAGACCAAAGGCAACGAACGACAGGGCTTCCGATGTATTCTTGACCAGAGCAAGATCAGCCGTGGTCGGACTGTTCAATAGCCTGCCAAGACGTTCTCGGAGGCGACGTTCTACGATGAGCCAGTCCGGATAGTCTCTTGCACCGAGGCGGCAGTTCTCTTCGGCGAAGCTCTGGACCGCACGAGTCGCGCGTTTGGGCCAGGGCGCAACCGCGGCATGGTTGAGATAGCGGAGCCCATCGGCGTGGGCAAACTCATCTTGCAATAAGCTCATAGTCGGATGATCCGTGCATTTTTACGCCAGATAGGCATAATACGCGGCTTGATTTTTGACCCCACAGTCCCTTTATGCAGAAAGAACCCCGTAAAGTCCGTGAGTTCCGCCGCCGCGAGCAGGAAATTCTCGACACCGCCCTCAAGCTCTTTCTAGAAGAGGGCGAAGACAGCGTTACCGTCGAGATGATCGCTGACGCAGTGGGTATCGGCAAAGGCACCATCTACAAGCATTTCAAGTCCAAGGCGGAGATCTATCTGCGCCTGATGCTCGACTACGAGCGCGACCTGAATGCATTGTTCCATTCCGCAGATGTAGACCGCGACAAGGAAGCGTTGTCGCGCGCCTATTTCGAGTTCCGCATGCGCGACCCGCAGCGTTATCGCCTGTTTGACCGCCTTGAAGAAAAGGTTGTGAAGAACAGCCAGGTACCGGAGATGGTCGAGCAGTTGCACAAGATCCGCGCCTCCAACTTCGAGCGCCTGACACTGCTGATCAAGGGCCGAATAGCCGAAGGCAAGCTGGAAGACGTTCCGCCGTACTTCCACTACTGCGCCGCATGGGCACTGGTGCATGGCGCTGTCGCGCTGTACCACTCGCCGTTCTGGAGCAATGTCCTGGAAGATCAGGAAGGCTTCTTCCAGTTCCTCATGGACATCGGCGTGCGCATGGGCAACAAGCGCAAGCGCGAAAGCGAGTCGCCCGCGGGCTGACGCATTCAGAGCGCCTATAACGCGGTCCCGGATATGTGCCGTCCCGACCGCAGGGATATACTCCGGTGTACCACATGCCGGAGCGTCCTATGATCGTCGACCGCCAAGGCAGGCGTTTCCGCAACCTGCGTATCAGCCTGACCGCCGCTTGCAATTACGCTTGTACCTACTGCGTGCCGGACGGCAAACGACTGGTGGCGGCCCAGGATGAACTCTCGGCCGAGGCGATGGTGCGGGGCGTGGCCTACCTCATCGAGGCGGCCGGCATCGAACGCCTGCGCATCACTGGTGGCGAGCCGCTGGTCAGTCCCAAGCTCGATCCTTTCCTCCGCGCAGTCAGCAAGCTCGGTCTCGAAGACATCAGCCTGACCAGCAATGGCCAGTTGTTGTCGCGCAAACTCCCCTTGCTGCTGGATTGCGGCATACGCCGGCTGAATATCTCCCTCGATACCCTGGATGCTGACGAGTTCCGGGGCATCGCCCGTGGCGGCGATCTGGCCACGGTGCTCCAGGGGCTGGACGAAGCGAAAGCGGCGGGCCTCAAGATCAAGATCAATATGGTTCCCCTGCGCGGCAAGAACCTCGATCAGGTCTTGCCGCTGCTGGATTACTGCCTGGAGCGGGGCTTCGAGCTGCGTTTCATCGAATTGATGCGCATGGGGCACCTGGCTCGCGACCCCAACGGTTTCCATCAGCAGTTCGTCGGGCTGGAGGAGCTGCTGGCGTTGATCCGAACGTCCCACGAGTTCGTTCAGGCCAGTGCGCCGCTGGATGCTACGGCCCTGCGGTATCGGGTGCCGGGCGAAGGCCACTTCGGGGTGATCGCCAACGAGAGCGTGCCTTTCTGCCGGACTTGCTCCCGCCTGCGCCTGTCCTCCACCGGCTGGCTGCATGGTTGCCTGTCATCGAGCAATCGTCACTATGTCGGCGACCTGCTGGAAAAACCACGGCACGAGGCGCTGCCTGCCTTGCAGCGGTTGCTGGTCAAGGCACTGGCCGACAAGCAGGACCTGGCGTTCTCCGGTGGTGTCACCGTGATGAAGATCATTGGCGGCTGATGGCGCGGAAGCTGCATTGGTTCTCCATCTGCCGGTTTTTCGTCGCCGGCGCCTGGAGGACACACGATGCGTAGGATGATTCTGTTGCTGGCAATTCTCGGCCTGGCGGGCTGCATGAAGGTCAGTGACATGGCGGAAGGCACACGCGAGCAACTGAGCGACGCCGGACTCCTGGACCACAGCGAGACCCGTCGCGCCAGCCCCTGGCGCCTGCAGGCGGACTCCTTCATCTACATCGCGCAGGGCTACTTCGTGCCTCCGGGTTCTGCCTATCCACGCCCCAACGTGGTCGCTGAAGAAGCGTTCGAGGGTTTCGTCGAGTACTTCCCCATGGTGCGTCGCGCCAAGGGCCCTGCCGGTCTGGAAGAGGCCATGGGACAGGCTCGCGCATTTGGGGCGCATTATCTGCTGTACGCGCGATTCGCCAGTGCTGACGACCGCATAGGAACCGTCGAGGAGTGGGAAGACGAGGAATCGCTGGATCGGCTCGGGCGCGATCGTGGGGTAATCCAGTTGATGCTGATCGAGACCAATACCCGTTATCTCGTGGACACCGCGCGGATTCGCAATCGTGGCGGTTTTCTGACGTTTTACGATGAGAAACCTGAAGACCTGATCGGCGCGCCACTGGAAGAGTATGCTCGCAGCCTGATCGGGTTGAGTCGTTGAGGAGATTGAAATGAGCGATCCCGGCAAGGCCGGTGACTTGCTGGCGCAGATACCCAAGGGCGACAAGCCGGGCGGCGCGCCTGTCCATCTGTGGAACCCGCCGTTCTGCGGTGATCTCGACATGCGCATCGCTCGCGATGGCACCTGGTTCTACCTGGGCACGCCAATCGGACGCAAGCCGATGGTCAAGCTGTTCTCCAGCGTGATCCGCAAGGATGGAGAGGACTATTTCCTGGTCACGCCGGTAGAGAAGGTGGGCATCAAGGTCGATGACGCGCCCTTCGTTGCGGTCGAGTTGCGGGTGGAGGGGGCAGGGCGGGAGCAGCAGCTGCGTTTCATCACCAGTGTCGAGGACGAGGTGGTCGCCGGTGCAGTCCATCCGCTGCGTGTGGAACTGGACCCGCAAACCCAGGAGCCGTCGCCCTACGTTCTGGTGCGAACCAATCTGGAAGCATTGATTCATCGCAACGTCTTCTACCAGTTGGTGGAGCTGGCGGAGCCGCGCGAAATCGATGGCGTTACCTGGCTGGGTGTGTGGAGTGGCGGGGAATTCTTCCCCATCGGGCCGCTGCCGGAGTAGCCGGAAGGTGGATATGAAAAAGGCTCCCGAGGGAGCCTTTTTCGTGCCTGCTTACATGTTGGGGTAGTTCGGGCCGCCGGTACCTTCCGGGGCTACCCAGTTGATGTTCTGGGCCGGGTCCTTGATGTCGCAGGTTTTGCAGTGGACGCAGTTCTGGGCGTTGATCTGGAAGCGCTTGGCGCCGTCTTCCTGAGTCACCACCTCATATACGCCGGCCGGGCAGTAGCGCTGCGCCGGTTCGTCGTACAGCGGCAGGTTCTTGGCGATCGGGATGCTCGCGTCGGCCAGCTTCAGGTGGCAGGGTTGTTCCTCTTCATGGTTGGTGTTGGAGAGGAATACCGAGCTGAGCTTGTCGAAGCTGATCTTGCCGTCCGGCTTCGGATACTCGATGCGCTTGGACTCTGCAGCCGGCTTCAGGCAGGCGTAGTCCGGCTTGTTGTCGTGCAGGGTGACCGGGATCTTGCCGCCGAACCAGTTCTGGTCGATGTAGTTGAAGGCACCGCCTGCCAGTGCGCCGAACTTGTGGATCGCGGCGCCGAAGTTACGGCTACGGAACAGTTCGTCGTACAGCCAGCTGGATTTGAAGCTGTCGACGTAGCCGGTGAGCTCATCACCACCTTCCTTGCCAGCGGCCAGGGCGGCAGCCACGGCGTCAGCAGCCAGCATGCCGGACTTCATCGCGGTGTGGCTGCCCTTGATCTTGGCGAAGTTCAGGGTACCCAGGTCGCAACCGATCAGCGCGCCGCCCGGGAAGACCATCTTCGGCAGCGAGTTCAAGCCGCCCTTGCAGATGGCGCGCGCGCCGTAGGCCACGCGCTTGCCGCCTTCCAGGTACTGCTTGATCACCGGGTGATGCTTGTAGCGCTGGAACTCGTCGAAGGGCGAGAGGAAGGGGTTGCTGTAGGACAGGTCGATGATCAGGCCCACTACGATCTGGTTGTTTTCCAGGTGGTAGAGGAAGGAGCCGCCGGGGTTCTCGTCATTCAGCGGCCAGCCAGCGGTGTGGACCACCAGGCCCGGCTGGTGCTTGGCCGGGTCGATGTCCCAGATTTCCTTGATGCCGATGCCGTAGTGTTGGGCGTCGGCTTCGGAGTCCAGGTTGTACTTCTTGATCAACTGCTTGCCGATATGGCCGCGGCAGCCTTCGGCGAACAGGGTGTACTTGGCGCGCAGTTCCATACCGGGGGTGTAGTAACCCTCTTTCGGATGACCTTCGCGGTCCACGCCGAGATCGCCGGTGATGATGCCGCGAACGACGCCGTTCTCGTCGATCAGCGCTTCCTGGGCGGCGAAGCCCGGGTAGATCTCCACGCCCAGGCCTTCGGCCTGTTGAGCCAGCCAACGGCAGAGATTGCCCAGGGAGATGATATAGTTGCCCTCGTTGTGCATGGTCTTGGGCACGAAGAGGCCGGGAACCTTGATCGCGGAATCGGCATCCTTGAGCATATAGATGTCGTCGCGGGCTACCGGGGTGTTCAACGGGGCGCCCAGGTCTTTCCAGTCAGGGAAGAGTTCGTTCAGGGCTCGCGGTTCGAATACGGCGCCAGAGAGAATGTGGGCGCCGACTTCGGAACCCTTCTCGACCACGCACACGCTGATCTCTTGACCAGCTTCCGCGGCCTTCTGCTTCAGTCGGCACGCGGCGGACAGGCCAGCGGGGCCGGCGCCGACGATGACGACGTCGAATTCCATGTATTCGCGTTCCACAGTCAATCTCCTCAAGGCTCTTCGATATTTTGTGTTGGAGGGCTAGGCTCGATCCCTGACCTGAGCCGGCGCATTATATCCAGCCCCCAAGGCTGGTCCAATACAAACGTTTGTTTGAATTTTGTGAAGCCCTGATAGGATAAGGCTCTGCGGCTTATGGCAGGGCATTCTGCTGTATTGACCCGAATAGGCGATCCGGTCAAGATACGGGCGGTTTTGCGCTCGCTGTCTGGGCTGACGTCGGTTCCGGCCGACCTGCATCACTGGCCAGGCTCGTCTTGGCGACATTCTTATTAACCGGAGAGTAACGAGGAATCCATGAAGGTTCTTGTAGCTGTCAAACGAGTGGTCGACTACAACGTCAAAGTCCGCGTCAAGGCGGACAACTCCGGCGTCGACCTCGCCAACGTGAAGATGTCGATGAACCCCTTCTGCGAAATCGCCGTAGAAGAAGCCGTCCGTCTGAAAGAAAAAGGCGTAGCGAGTGAAATCGTCGTCGTCACCATCGGCCCGAACACCGCTCAAGAGCAGCTGCGTACTGCCCTGGCCCTGGGCGCTGACCGCGCCATCCTGGTCGAGTCCAATGACGAGCTGAACTCCCTGGCCGTGGCCAAGCTGCTGAAGGCCGTGGTCGAGAAAGAGCAGCCGCAACTGGTCATCCTCGGCAAG
>MTEY01011839.1_pt1 | contig 23977 bp, 18 predicted proteins | sample 1042721 | NCBI WGS metagenome assembly MTEY01 (sample SAMN06185809, study PRJNA358809) | soil metagenome | isolation source: soil biostimulated with seedmeal as carbon source | place: India | collected 2015-05-23 | reverse complement strand
GACAGCAACGCCTTCACGGTTTCCGCATTCAGCCGGTGGCCGCTGCGATAGGAACGGAAGCAACCGATGAACGGCAGGCCTGCCAACGCCAGATCGCCAACGGCATCGAGCGTCTTGTGACGGACGAACTCGTCCTTGAAACGCAAACCACCGGGATTGATGACCGAATTATCGTCACCGATGACGAGCGAATTGTCGAGCGACGAACCAAGCGCATGGCCGGAAGCCCAGAGGCGCTCCACGTCCTTCATGAAACCGAAAGTGCGTGCGGTGGAAAGCTCCTTGCGGAAGGTCGCTTCATCCACATCATTCGCAAATTTCTGCCGGCCGATCAGCGGGCACTCGAAGTCGATCTCGACCTCAAATCGCGTACCGGCGAAGGGGCGAAACTCACCCCAGGAGCCGCCAGCCTCGACGCGGACCGTTTTCAAAATGCGGATAAAGCGGCGCTTCGCTTCCTGCGTGACGATACCCGCTTCATCGAAAGCCTCGATAAAACGAGCCGAGGTGCCATCAAGAATGGGAATTTCAGGGCCATCGACTTCCACGACAAGGTTGTCAATCCCGAGAGCGGCGATTGCCGCCATCAGATGCTCCACCGTGTCGATCTTGGACTCTTTCGGCCCGAGAGACGTACAAAGGTCCGTCGCACCGATCTGCGAAACATGGGCGCGCACTTCGGGCGCCTTGCCCTTCAGGTCTGAGCGCTGGAATACGATGCCGGTGTCGGCATCAGCCGGGAAGAATGTCGCCGAAGCAGGAGCTCCGCCATGAACGCCGACGCCTGAAAGCGTGACCGCACGACCAATTGTCTTTTGATAAGCGCTCAAGACAGTTCCAATCTGCTGAATATAATGAGTGCAGGTCGCCCAAAAGGAATTTCAACGACCGATTTCGCAATTCTTGGGTCTATATGGATAGATATAGCTAAAATTGCGACAGGAATCACGCAAGGGTGTACAAAACTCCGCCGCCCGAACCATACCCGTTTCGATCAAGATAATAATTCGCGCGGCCTGAACAAAATCACGCTTTCTTACGAATGTGCTGTTTCTGTTTACAGAAACGAAAAGCCGCGGAGTTACCCGCGGCTTTCATATTCATTGCCAGAAATGGCTCAGTTCGACTGGCGGCGCAGGAAGGCCGGGATTTCGAGCTGGTCTTCTTCCGAAGCTGCGCGCGGCTGCGGACGGCCCTGATCGTCAAGCTGGCCGCGACGCGGTGCATAGATCGACGAATCCTGCTGTGGAGCGCGGCGTTCAGCCGGGCGCATGCCGGGTTCGCGGTGCTGAGCCGGTTCCAGACGGGCCGCAGGCTGATCGTCCTCACGACGCGACAGACCGTGGGTCAGACGCTTCAGGAGGCTCATCGGACCGCGCGGTTCTTCCTGTACAGGCTGCTGCGGAGCGCGACGGGCATTGATTTCAGCCTGTGCAACCGGCGGGAAATCCGAAACGGCTGGCATGCGCGGAGCAGGACGCGGTTCACGAACCGGCTGTTCATGCATCTGCGGCTGCTGGTAGGCCGGCTGCTGCACGGCCTGTGCCTGATGGGCAGCCGGAGCCTGCGGCATCGGCGCACGGGCAACCGGAGCGCGCTCGAAGGATTCCGGTGCCGGAGCCTGGAAGATGCGGCTCTGCGGGCGGAATTCCGGCTCTGCCGAAGCGGCAGGTGCAGCCGGTGCGGCGGGAATTTCAGCTTCAGCAGACTGGATCGCCTGGGCAATCGGATCGACCTGACGCGGCTGTTCAACGACCGGAGGACGCAGTGCGCCATGCGGAGCCATCGGCTTTGCCTGTGCGGTCTGCTTTACCGGCTGGCGAAATTCCAGCGGCGCAGGCGCCGCGTCTCCTAACTGCTTATCAATACCGGTAGCGACGACAGACACGCGGATGACGCCTTCGAGGCCTTCGTCGAAGGTCGCGCCAAGAATGATGTTCGCATCCGGATCGACTTCTTCGCGAATACGCGTCGCGGCTTCATCGACTTCGAACAGGGTCATGTCGCGACCGCCGGTGATCGAGATCAGGAGGCCCTTCGCACCGCGCATCGAGGTTTCATCGAGCAGCGGGTTGGCGATTGCAGCTTCGGCAGCAGCCATCGCGCGGCCTTCGCCGGACGCTTCGCCCGTACCCATCATGGCCTTGCCCATTTCGCGCATCACCGAGCGAACGTCGGCGAAGTCGAGATTGATCAGGCCTTCCTTGACCATCAGGTCGGTGATGCAGGCGACGCCCGAATAGAGCACCTGGTCAGCCATTGCGAAAGCATCGGCGAAGGTGGTCTTGTCATTGGCGATGCGGAAAAGATTCTGGTTTGGAATGACGATGAGCGTATCGACATTCTTCTGCAGTTCTTCGATGCCGAGATCGGCAGTTTTCATGCGGCGTGCGCCTTCAAAATGGAAAGGCTTGGTCACGACGCCGACGGTAAGGATACCGCGCTCACGAGCAGCACGCGCCACGACCGGAGCAGCACCGGTGCCGGTGCCGCCGCCCATGCCTGCCGTCACGAAGCACATGTGGGTGCCGTTCAGATGATCGACGATTTCGTCGATGCATTCTTCAGCAGCCGCACGGCCAACCTCTGGCTGGGAACCAGCACCAAGACCCTCTGTAACGGCAGCGCCGAGCTGGATCATGCGTTCGGACTTCGACATCGTCAAAGCCTGAGCGTCGGTGTTGGCCACGACAAAATCCACGCCGCGCAAGCCGGCATTGATCATATTGTTGACCGCATTGCCGCCGCCGCCGCCGACACCGAATACGGTGATGCGGGGCTTCAGCTCGGTGATATCCGGCTTTTGCAGATTGATAGTCATAGGTCCTTGTTCCTCTTAAGCCTTACCACCGCTTCGCCGCCGCGGTGTGGATTGGTTGTTACCCAGATGGTCACGCCCCAATAAGTCGACACGCTAATTCAACACGCTATTTCAACAGCTTACACAATACTGGATACTCAGAAACTCTCTTTCAGCCATTGGCTGACACGTTGAATGCGCCCACCCGTACCGGTCATGAGACCGGAGGAAGCCGCTTTCACCGACCGTTCTTCTATCCCGGCCACCTGCGGGTAAATCAGAAGTCCAACGGTCGCGGCGAAAGCCGCCCCCTTAGCCGCCTCAGGCAATCCCGCTATTCCTAGAGGACGCCCGATTCGTACATTTCTTGCAAGGATTCGTCTGGCAGCCTCCGGCATTCCCGGCAACTGGCTTGCGCCCCCCGTCAGAACCACGCGCTTGCCGACGATATGTCCGAGGCCGGACTGGTTGAGCCTGTCGCGCACCAGTTCCAGCGTCTCTTCCACTCTCGCACGGATAATCCGCGTCAGTACCGAGCGCGGATATTGATTGGGTACATCACGCTCATCGTCACCGATCGGGGGAACCGAGATGAGGTCGCGGTCATCGGCAGCGCTTGGCAGCGCCGAGCCGTACATGACCTTGAGGCGCTCGGCATCTTCCATACGGGTGGAGAAGCCGCGCGCCACATCCATCGTAACGTGCGTGCCGCCGATGGCCACGGCATCGGCGTGAATGAACTTGCCTTCGGAGAAGACGGAAATCGTCGTCGTGCCGCCGCCCATATCGATGCAGGCTGCGCCCATTTCAGCCTCGTCGCCGACCAGAGCCGCAAGACCGCTGGCATAAGGCGTTGCAACGATGGCTTCCACCGACAGATGGCAACGATTGATGCAAAGCTCCAGATTGCGCAGCGGCGCAGCATCGGCTGTCAGCACGTGCATGTCGACACCGAGGCTGTCGCCGAGCATTCCAAGCGGATCGCGAATGCCGCGCTCACCGTCGAGCGTATAGCCGACGGGCAGCGAATGGACGAGGTGACGTTCAGCGGCCAGCGCCTGCTTTGCGCCAGCCGCCAGAACGCGGCGAATATCCGTCTGCTCCACTTCATGGCCGCCCAGATTGACGCTTGCCGTGAAGGTTTCGCTCTTGAGGCGACCAGCGGAAATATTGACGATAAGGCTATCGACGGTCAGGCCAGCCATGCGCTCTGCGGCGTCGACCGCAAGACGGATCGACTGTTCAGCCGCGTCCAGATCGATGATGACGCCCGACTTGACGCCGCGCGAACGCTGATGGCCGATGCCCAGCACTTCCATGCGGTGCGTGCGGCCTGGCAGCAGTGCGCCGCCCTCATGCGGACGCAGCCTTGCGATGACGCAGGAAACCTTGCTCGACCCGACATCCAGAACCGTTAACAGGCGCACCTTGCGCCCTGCAGTCCCGCCTTGTGATGTCCCCTTGCCGCCCAGAATACTCATACGCGTTTCCCCGTGCGGGATAGTTCTTTTTTACGCTCTGCCAGAAATTTCTGGCGCTGCTCCATGCCGCTTGCCGTCAGCTGCACCGTCACACGATCTTCGAGACGAAGATCGACCGCAGCGATATCGCGCGACAGAAGATGCTGCTCCTGATCGAGCTTCTCGACATGCGCCAGCGCCTTTAGCGGATCAGTCTCCGGAAGCATGATGCGCACGCCATTATCCAGAAGCAGGTCCCAGCGACGGTCGCCGACCCGAACGTAAGCGCGAACCTTTCCGGCCAGCGCCGGATAGGCGGCAATCTCATCGACGAAGCCCTTGACCTTCTTTTCCGCGCCTTCGCCCACCACGAGCGGCAGCGAATTGTAACGGCCCGGACGGAACGGAACGATGGTGTCGCCCGCAGCGTCGATCAAGGAAAGATCCTTGTCGTTCTGCCAGATGGCGAACGCCTTGCGCTCGCGCAGCGACACGAGAACGGTGCCGGGATAAACCTTGCGGACTTCCGCGCTTTCAACCCAGGGCAGCTTGTCGATGGACTGGCGGGCCTCTTCGGCGCTCAGGCCGACAAGGGACGTCTCGCCGTCGAGATCGAGCTGACCAAGAATATCGATGTCGGAGGTCTCGTTGTTGCCGACAACCTTCACATCCTCGATTGCAAAACCAAGCGTGGATGCAGTTGTCTTGACGACCTCGGGCGTATGACCGCCGACGGCCATGCCATAGAGACCGGTCGCACCGAGGAAGCCCAGCATGCCGACGGTGCCGGCATGGCGCGGAATATTGACATTGCCCTGAAACAGGCGGACGGCAAAGCGGAACGGCTTGCGCAGGAAGCGCGGCAGGACAAAAGCGGCACCCATCGCACCCGATGCATCCCGCATCGAGCCCGAGCGCCCGTATCCGTCCGATTTTCCGTTCAACGCAAACAAGACGCGTCCTCCACCATCCAACTCAACAATTCACCGAAAGAGATACCAGCCGCTCTGGCGATATCAGGCACGAGCGAGGTGGAAGTCATCCCCGGCTGGGTATTGATTTCCAGCCAGATAACTTCGCCATCTTCGGAGAAACGATCATCGAAACGGAAGTCTGACCGGCTTACACCCCGACACCCGATTGCCCGATGCGCCGTAAGGGCCATTGTTTGTATTTTTTGGTAAATATTTGGTAAAATTTTCGCCGGGCACACGTGAGTTGATGCGCCTGCAACATATTTTGAATCGTAATCGTAGAACTGGTGCCCGACGGGAATGATCTCGCACACATCCATGGCGCGATCGTCCATAACGGAACAGGTCAACTCGCGACCGGGAATGTATTTCTCGACCAGAACCTCGGCGCCATAATTCCACTCGGCAGAGCTGATGATTTGCGGCGGATGGGCCTGATCGTCCTTGACGATCACGACGCCAAAGCTGGAACCTTCACGCACCGGCTTGACCACGTAAGGCGGCTTCATCGGATGCTCGGTACCGATCTCGAAACGATTGAGCAGAAGCGAGGGAGCAACGGCAACGCCGGCGGCGGCGGCAACCTTCTTGGCGCGATCCTTGTCCATGGCCAGCGCCGAAGCGAGAACGCCCGAATGCGTGTAGGGAATCTGGAGATATTCGAGAACACCCTGGATAGCGCCATCCTCACCGAACGGGCCGTGCAGCGCGTTGAAAACAACATCAGGCTTCAGCTCGGCAAGAACGGTGGCAACATTGCGATCCACGTCAATACGCGTCACGCGATAGCCGCACTCTTCGAGGGTCGCAGCACAAGACGCTCCGGAGGACAGACTTACCGGACGCTCCGAAGAGAAACCGCCCATCAAAACGGCAACGTGCTTTCCCGTCATGTTAGCATCCCCTCTGCGCAATCCCCTGCGCATCAATTAAACAGAATCCGAGCAACCCAGCAGCACAGGCCGCAGGCACCCGCGGCAGGAAAATCCTGCCGAATCAAATCACTGTGTGGTTAACCCTAAAGAATCAGAGGATTGATTCCGTGACAAGACCCTATAGGAAGGGACGAACCTTACGTGTCGCTTGCGAAGGCAAAAAAGCCCGGAATATCAGGTAGAAAATCCGGGCAACTTTTTTATCAAAATTTTCCAAGAAACTCTTCAACCGGCTCGCCCTCGCGGAACAAACCGAGACGTTTGATTTCCCAATGAAGGCGAATACCCGAATTTTCAAAAACTCGGGCGCGAACCGTTTCGCCCAAAGTCTCCAGATCAAGCCCCGTTGCGGTGCCTGTATTGATCATGAAATTGCAGTGCATCTCTGACATTTGCGCGCCGCCGACCCGCAAACCGCGACAGCCTGCCTTGTCGATTTCCTTCCAGGCCGATGTGCCTTCCGGATTCTTGAAGGTCGAACCGCCTGTCTTTTCGCGCACCGGCTGCACCGTCTCGCGGTGATGCTGCACCTCGTCCATGGCCTGCCTGATTGCGTCGCGCTCGCCCGCAATCCCCTCAAACAGGACGGAGGTAAAAATCAGGCCCGGCGAAGCCGAGGAATGCCGGTAGGCGTAGCCCATATCCACATTGGAAAGCACCTGCACCTCGCCATTGCGGTCAAGCGCGCGCACTTCCACGACGCGCTCGCGCGTTTCCACGCCGTTCGCGCCCGCATTCATGCGCAGCGCGCCACCTATGCCGCCGGGGATGCCATGGTAGAAATGAAATCCTGCGAGCCCTGCATCCAGCGCCGCCGCAGCCACACGCTTGTCAGGCGTTGCCGCCCCTGCCCGCAATTGCGTGTCGGAAACCTGTTCGACTTCGCCGAAACCCTTGGCTGAGAGCCGCACGACAAAGCCGGGAACGCCGCCATCGCGCACCAAAAGGTTGGAGCCAATGCCAACAACGAGGATCGGAATCTCTTCGGGCACCGCCTTCAGAAATGCGGAAAGGTCTTCCTCGTCAGCGGGCTGGAAAAGGACCTGCGCCGGTCCGCCAGCGCGAAACCAGGTAATCTTGTCCATGCCGGCATCCGCTGTCAGCCTGCCGCGCAGGCCCGACAACTTGCCGTCGAGCTTTTTCAGAAGCGTCTCGCCGCTTTCCATCTTACTTCTTGCCCTGTTCAGCCAGTTCTTTCGGCAATGCGTAGGCCCACTGCGTTATGTTGCCTGCACCGAGGCAAACCACGAAGTCGCCCGGCTCCGCAATCGACGCGACCAATGGCGCCAGCGCTTCCGGGCCGTTCGCATAACGCGCATCGCGATGACCTGCGGTCTTGATGCGCGATACCAGTGTCTCGGAATTGACGCCTTCGATCGGGTCTTCGCCTGCCGTATAGACCGGCGCCACGATGACCGTATCGGCATCGTTGAAACATGCCGCAAATTCATCGAAAAGGCTTGCCAGACGCGTGAAACGGTGCGGCTGGACGATGGCGATCACACGGCCTTTGGCGGCTTCACGGGCTGCTTTCAGCACGGCGCGGATTTCAACCGGGTGATGGCCATAATCATCGAATATCTCGACGCCGTTCCATGTGCCGGTATGGGTGAAGCGGCGCTTCACACCGCCGAAAGAGCCGAGACCACGACGAATATCGTCGGCGGAGATACCGAGTTCATGCGCAACCGCAATTGCCGCCGTCGCGTTGGATACGTTGTGCTGGCCCGGCATAGGCAGGCGCAGATCCTTGATCTCGGTCGCCTCGCCCTTGCGCGAGCGGATCACGACGTCGAACAGGCTCGCAGCACCGTCCATGCGGTGATTGACGAAACGCACTTCCGCCTGTGGGTTCTGACCGTAGGTGATGATGCGGCGATCCTCGATGCGGCTCACCAGAGCCTGCACTTCCGGGTGATCGAGGCACATCACGCCGAAACCATAGAATGGCACATTTTCAACGAACTGGCGGAAAGCGGCGCGCACGGCATCGAAATTGCCGTAGTGGTCGAGATGCTCCGGATCGATATTGGTGACAACCGCGATGTCGGCTGGCAGCTTCAGGAACGTGCCGTCGCTTTCGTCCGCTTCCACGACCATCCAGTCACCATCGCCCATGCGGGCATTGGTGCCATAGGCGTTGATGATGCCGCCATTGATGACGGTCGGATCGAGGTGCCCGGCATCAAGCAATGCCGCAACCATCGAGGTCGTGGTCGTCTTGCCGTGAGTTCCGCCAATCGCAACCGCATGCCGGAAGCGCATCAGTTCGGCCAGCATTTCCGCGCGGCGCACGATGGGCAGCAGCTTTTCGCGTGCGGCGATCAGTTCGGGATTGTTCTTCTTGATCGCGGTCGAAACGACGACGACTTCAGCATCGCCAATGTTTTCAGCCTTGTGGCCGACAAAGACCTCAATGCCTTTTTCGCGCAGGCGCTGCACATTGGCGCTGTCGGACTGGTCCGAGCCCTGTACCTTGTAGCCCAGATTATGCAGCACTTCGGCAATACCACTCATGCCGATGCCGCCAATTCCGATGAAATGGACGAGCCCGATATTCAGCGGCATTTTCATGGCCGAGTTCCTTCTTTGAATTCCTGAACAGATTTACCCGCTGCAATAGCCTCTGCCAGATCGGCAAGCAACCGCGCAGCATCCGGCTTGCCAACGCTTTTCGCAGCTTTTGCTTGTGCTTCGAGGCGCTGTGGCTCATTCATCGCAGCCTGGAGTATCCCCGCCAGGCGTTCCGGCGACAATTCCGACTGGCGAACGACCTCGCCGCCGCCCACTGCCGCGAGCGCTGCCGCATTCGCGGCCTGATCATGGTCCAGCGCATGCGGAAACGGCACCAGCATGGCCGGGCGACCGATGACCGTGATCTCGGAAACGGTGGAAGCCCCGGAACGCGAAATCACGAACTGGGCATCGGCCATGCGTGCCGGCATGTCGTTGAAGAACGGCGCCACATCCGCCGGAATGCCAAGCTTCTTGTAAGCATCCCGCACCGCGGCTTCGTCTTCCTTGCGGGACTGCTGGGTGATCAGCAACCGTGCGCGATCTTTCTCCGGCAGCAAGGCCACGGCAGCGGGAATGGCGGTCGAGAAGAACTGCGCGCCCTGGCTGCCCCCAAAAACCAGCAGCCGAAAACGTTCATCCACCTTGACCGGCTTGTAGGGCGTTCCGGCTGCAACCAGCACAGGCGGACGCACCGGATTGCCGGTCGTGACCGTCTTCTCGGCATGAAGGCCACCCGTTTCAGGCAAAAAGCCACCGGCGATGGCTTTCACCCGGCCCGCAAGCCCCTTATTGGCGCGGCCCATGACAGCGTTCTGCTCGTGGACCATGGTCGGAATGTTCATGTTGCTGGCGGCATAAAGCGGCGGCAGCGTCGGATAGCCGCCGAAGCCCGCAACCAGTTTTGGCTTCAGCCGACGGAACAATTTGCGGCAATCGAGATTGCCCTGCCACAGCGACCAGAACGTCTTCAGGAGCGCAATCGGATTGCGTCCTGCGATCGTCGCCGAGCGAATGACATGAACATGGTCTTCCGCGAATGCGCCGGCGAAACGCTGCGCGCGCGCATCGGTCGCCAGATGGACGTCCCAACCGCGCGCCTTCAGTTCATGTGCCAGCGCTTCCGCCGGAAACAGATGGCCACCCGTTCCCCCGGCGGCCAGTACGATTACGCCTTTCCCCATATTCCCCTCACAAAGCCGGAATGCGCCTGTTCACATCGGCGCCCATGCTGACCGTATGGGTCATGCGGGCTTCCGGACGGCGGCGTGTCAATGCCAGAAGAATGCCCATCGTGATGGCGATGGCGATGAGCGAGGATCCGCCATAGGAAATGAACGGCAGGGTCATGCCCTTTGCAGGCATAAGATGCAGGTTCACCGCCATGTTGATGATCGACTGGAAGCCGAACAGGATGACAATCCCCGAGACGGCCAGACGCGTAAACGCATCGCGTTCGCGCAGCGCGATGGAAAGGCCGCGCACGACGATGAACGCGAACAGCAGCATGATGACCATGCATAGGATGATGCCGTATTCTTCCGCCGCAACCGAGAAGATGAAGTCGGTGTGGCTATCCGGAATGATGCGCTTCACGGTGCCTTCGCCCGGCCCTTGTCCAAACCAGCCACCGCGCAGGATCGCCTCGCGACCGGCATCGACCTGGAACGTGTCGCCCTCGCCCGTCATGAAGCGATTGATACGTCCGGCGACGTGATCGAACATGAAATAGGCCGAAATGCCGCCACAAACAGCAAGACCGCCAAGAACCAGAATCCAGAACATCGGCAGGCCCGCAAGGAAGAACATCGCGCCCCATGTGCCGGTGGTCAACATCGTCTGACCAAGATCGGGCTGAAGCACGAGCAGGGCCGCAACGGTGCCGAACAGCAGCATGGCGAGAAAATTGCCGGGCATTTCGCCGCCGCGCTCACGTTCCGAGAACAGCCAGGCGCAAACCACCACGAAGGCGGGCTTCATGAATTCCGATGGCTGGATGGATATGCCCGCCAGGTTGACCCAGCGCCGCGCACCCTTCACTTCGATGCCGAAGAACAGTGCCGCAACCATCAAGACGAGCGAAATGCCGAGCAGGATCAGAGCAAAACGCCTGATCTGGCGCGGCGAGAAAAACGAAACGCCGATCATGACGACGACCGCCGGAAGCATGAAGAAAATCTGTCGCTCTACAAAATGAAAACTGTCCAGCCCGATGCGCGACGCGACAGCAGGACTTGCGGCGAATGACAGCAGAATGCCAAGCCCCATCAGGGCCAGACATGCAGCGAGGAAGAAGCGGTCTATTGTCCACCACCAGTTGGCGACAGGACCGCGATCGACACGGCTTACCATCAGCTTTCCCCTCCTATCCGCTCGACACCCGGAAGTGCGAGAACAGCGCTGCGGAATGCATCGCCGCGTTTTTCAAAGTTCTGGAACTGGTCGAAACTCGCGCAGGCAGGCGACAGCAGCACGACTGGCTCGGGAGCCGCATCGTTGCCGGCATCCCGGGCAGCGTGTTCAACGGCGACCGCAAGCGTGTCGGAAATCTCGAACGGCGCCGCATCGCCAAGCGTTGCCGCAAACTGCGCGGCGGCTTCGCCGATCAGATAGGCCTTGGCAATCCGTGGGAAGAACGCGGCCAGCGAAGCAATCCCGCCAGCTTTCGGCACACCACCTGCAATCCAGTAGATGTTCTGCGGGAACGAAGACAATGCCGGAGCCGTCGCTTCCGCATTGGTCGCCTTGGAATCGTTGACGAACAAGACTTTCCCGCGATGTCCGACCTGTTCCATGCGATGGGCGAGGCCAGGAAAGCTATTCAGACCGGCGTGGATTTCTTCAAGGCTGAGGCCCACGGACAGGCAGGCGGCAATCGCCGCAAGTGCATTCTGCGCATTATGCGCGCCGCGCAGCGAGCCGATACCTTCAAGAGAAGCGATTTCATCAACTTCTCCATCCTGTGCCCAGAGCAGTTTCGCACCGTCAGCAAAGTAGCCCTTGCCGAGTTGTTTTTCCTTGGAAATCCGCACGACATGCACGCCGTCACGATAAAGCCGGTCGGCAATGGCTTCGCAATATTGATCGTCGACCCCGACAATGGCCGTGTCGCTTGCCGCGACCAACCGTTCCTTGATCGCCGCATAGTTTTCCATCGATCCATGACGGTCGAGATGGTCCGGTGTCAGATTGAGCAGGATGCCTGCGGTCGGGTTCAGCGAAGGCGCCAGATCGATCTGGTAGGATGAACATTCAACCACGTAAAAGCGGTTCGCCTGCGGCGGCTCTAGCGTGAGGATTGCTGTGCCGATATTGCCGCCGAGCTGCATGTCGCGACCGGAAGCCTTGATGATATGGGCGATCAGGGCGGTCGTCGTCGACTTGCCATTGGTTCCTGTAATGGCAATGAACGGGCAATCGGGAGCAATGTGGTTGCGCTCGCGAACGAACAGCTCCACGTCGCCGATGATCTCAACCCCGGCAGCACGAGCCAGATCGACGGTCCAGTGCGGCTTCGGATGGGTCAGCGGGACGCCCGGCGAAAGCACGAAAGCCGCAAACTGCGACCAGTCTGCCTGCCGCAGGTCGCCAGTGGCAATGCCCGCGCTCTGTGCACGGGCAACGCTGTCGGGATTGTCGTCCCAGGCAATGATCTTTGCGCCTCCGCCAAGAATGGCCTTGGCGGTCGCGATGCCCGACCCGCCCAGTCCGAAAAGGGCGACCGTCTTGTCCTTGAGGGCGGTGATCGGGATCATGGCACTTTACCGGAGCTTGAGGGTGGAAAGGCCGATCATCGCGAGAATGATCGCGACGATCCAGAAACGGATCACGACCTGGCTCTCGGTCCAGCCCTTCTTTTCGAAATGATGGTGGATCGGCGCCATCAGGAACACGCGCTTGCCGGTCAGCTTGAAGGACCCAACCTGAATGATGACGGAAAGCGCTTCCACGACAAACAGGCCACCGATGATGGCGAGAACGATTTCGTGCTTTGTCGCAACGGCAACCGTGCCCAGCATACCACCCAGCGCAAGCGAACCCGTATCGCCCATGAAAATTGCGGCAGGCGGCGCATTGAACCAGAGGAAGCCGAGGCCCGCGCCGATGACGGCGCCCAGAACCACTGCAAGCTCACCCGTGCCGGGCACGAAATGAATCTGCAGGTAATCGGCAAAGATCGCGTTACCGGACAGGTAGGCGATGAAGCCGAAGGAGGCAGCGGCAACCATGACCGGCACGATTGCAAGTCCGTCGAGACCGTCTGTCAGGTTCACGGCATTGCCTGCGCCAACCATGACGAAAGCAGCAAACGGAATGAAGAACCAGCTCAGATTGATGACGAACTGCTTGGCAAACGGGAATGTCAGCGAGGACGAGAACGGCTCCTGCCCTGCCCGCATGATGATGAAAGCGGCGGCGGCGGCGATCAGGAATTCGATGCCAAGACGCGCCTTGCCGGAAAAGCCCTTGTCGGACTGCTTCGTCACCTTGAGATAATCGTCATAAAAGCCGATTGCGCCGAAACCCACGGTAACCAGCAGCACGACCCAGACATAGACGCTGGAGAGATTGGCCCAGAGCATGCACGACACAAGAATGCCGGTCATGATCATGAGGCCGCCCATGGTCGGCGTACCGGCTTTCTTGAAATGGGTCTGCGGGCCGTCGGCGCGGATCGGCTGGCCTTTCCCCTGACGCACCCGGAGCGAGTTGATGATCGACGGGCCGAACAGGAACACGATCAGCGCCGAAGTGATCATCGCGCCGCCGGTGCGGAAAGTAATGTAGCGGAACACATTGAGCGGTGTCATATGTTCGGCGAAGAAGGTGAGAAGCATCAACATTTAGAGAAAAATCCCTCAAATACCGCTTATTCCGCCGGTTCTACCGGCGGAAACTGGCTGATCAGCGCCTTGACGATTTTGGAAAAACCGATTCCCTTCGACGATTTCACCATGATGACATCGCCCGGACGGACAGTCTTGACCACCAGCGGCAACAATTCGTCGGTGCTCTGCCTGTACTCGGTATGAATTTCAACCGGCAAGGCATTTTTAAGCGCCGACATGTCCGGTCCACCGATAAAAAGCGCATTCACCTCGGCATCCACAATCGGACGCGCCAGATCGGCGTGGAGTTTTCCCGACTGACGGCCAAGCTCCAGCATATCCCCCAGCACCGCAATGCGGCGGCCGCGCGAACCTTCCGGCGCCGTTGAATGCAAGAGCGACAGGGCTGCGCGCATCGAGGTTGGATTGGCATTATAGCTTTCGTCGATCAGCGTGAACGTGCCTTCGGGGTGCTGCAGCACATGGCGCGCGCCGCGACCGCCTTCCGCGGTGAGCGTCGCCATTGCCATCATCACCTTGGCGATATCCGCGCCAACCAGATCGGCTGCGCCGAGGACGGCAAGCATGTTCTGGACGATATGTCGGCCCGGCATGCCGACCTTGACCGCAGCTTCATGCGTGCCAGCCTTCACCGTCATGCAGGAACAGGTGGGATGAAGCTTCACTTCGCGCAGGCGGTAATCGGAGCGTGCATTCTCGCCGAAGGTGACGATATGCTCGACGCCTGCCTTTTCAGCCAGTTCTTCCAGCTGCTTGAAGCGCTTGTCGTCACGGTTGAGGAGTGCATAACCGCCCGGGACAATGCCTTCAAAAATCTCCGCCTTGGCGACGGCGATTTCCTCCAGATTGGCAAAATGACCAAGATGCGCGGGGGCGATCAGCGTAATCAGCGCCACATGCGGGCGCACCATCTTTACCAGCGGGCGGATTTCGTCATGATGGTTCATGCCGATTTCAAAAACGCCATAATCCGTATCGGCAGGCATGCGCGCAAGCGTCAGCGGCACGCCCCAGTGATTGTTGAACGACGCCACCGAAGCATGAACCTTGCCGACTTCCGAAAGTACATGGCGCAGTGCTTCCTTGGTCGTGGTCTTGCCGACAGAACCTGTCACCGCGATGATCTGGGCCTTCGAGCGGGCGCGCGAAGCAATGCCAAGCTTGGTCAGGGCTTCAAGCACGTCCTCCACCACGATCATCGGCACCTTGGAATTGCCGAAAGCGGGCAGACGGTGTTCTGCCACCACGATCAGACCGGCACCGGCAGCCATGGCGGCGGTGACGAAATCATGGCCGTCGAATTGCTCGCCCTTGATGGCGAAGAACGCCTCGCCCGGCTTCAGCGAGCGGCTATCGATGGAGATGCCGGTTATGCCGCCGGGAAGGTTACCGAATGGCCTTCCTTCCATGGCTTCGACCATATCGTCGGATTTCCAGAGCCACTCACTCATTCCGAGCGCTCCTCAAGACGGGCAGCCAGTGCTGCCGCAACTTCCGCATGATCCGAGAACGGCAGGGTGATATTGCCGACGATCTGCCCTTCTTCATGACCCTTGCCTGCAACGACCAGCGTATCGCCCGGCTGCATCATCGACACGGCGGTGAAGATCGCCTCGCGGCGATCACCGATTTCCGTCGCACCTGGCGCAGCCGCCATGATTTCCGAGCGTATCTGCGCGGGAACCTCCGAACGCGGATTGTCGTCCGTGACGATGGCCACATCGGCCAGACGCGACGCGATTTCGCCCATGATCGGACGCTTGCCCTTGTCGCGATCGCCGCCGCAACCGAAAACCACGATCACACGGCCCGTCGTGAACGGGCGCACCGAAGTCAGCACATTTTCCAGCGCTTCCGGCTTATGGGCGTAATCGACGTAGGCCGGTGCGCCATCTTCCGTCGCGCCGACGAGATCCAGCCGTCCCGGCGCCCCTTTCAGGAGCGCCAGTGCGCGCATTGCAGCCGCAGCCGGAACGCCCGTGACCATGGCAAGTCCCGCGGCCACCAGCGCATTGGCCACCTGAAAATCTCCGGCGAGCGGCAGCTCGATCTCGAAGATCTCGTCGCCGATGCGCACTTCGACATGCTGGCGGAAACGCTCATGCTCCACGCGCTTGAGAGCGATGAAATTGCCCTTGCGTCCCACCGTCTTGACGTCGCATCCAGCTAGCGTCGCCGCTTCGATGGCCTGCGCCGAAAAATGATCGTCGGAGAAGATGATGGCTGGCGCGCCCTTCGGCAGAAGCGTGTTGAAGAGACGCATCTTCGCGCCCAGATATTCCTCAATGGTCGCGTGATAATCCATATGATCGCGACCGAGATTGGTGAAGGCACCGGCAGCAAGCTTGACACCATCGAGACGGCGCTGATCGAGACCATGAGACGAAGCTTCCATGGCGGCATGGGTGACGCCTTCGTCGGCAAGTTCGGCCAGCACGCGATGCAGTTCCACCGGATCGGGCGTGGTCAGCGAGTTATAGTCGCTGCGTGTCGGCGAGAAGACGCCGGTCGTGCCGATGTTGGCGGCGGGGAAACCGGCATACGCCCATATCTGACGGGTAAAGGATGCAACGGACGTCTTGCCGCTGGTGCCGGTGACCGCAACCATGACCTGCGGCTGCTTGCCATAGAACTGTGCCGCCGCAACTGCCAGGGCAAGACGCGGATCGTCGACATGAAGGACCGGCACACCCGCATCGGCAATGACCGTATCCTTGCCCGCAACGATGGCGCTGGCGCCGCGCTTGACGGCATCGGCGACAAAAGCCGCGCCATCAGCTTTCACACCCTTCAAGGCTGCGAAAAGAAAACCGCGTTCGACCTTGCGGGAGTCCGACGTGACACCGGTGATCTCCACCTCGCCGGCATTGCCGGAGGCCAGTTCCTTGAAAAGAGCGATTTCCTTCAGTTTCATGGTCATACCAAATCCAGATTCAGTTGTGCGCGTAACGCTGCAAAGGCTGTTTTATGCGAATCAGTCGTATTCGTTGGAAACCATTGCTGGCGGCACATCCTGTTGAAAATCAGGCTTGCCGCTTAAATTGCTAACCATTGCTGGCTGGGCTTCGAGCTGGAAATCGGGCTTCACGCCGAGGAACGAAGCGGACCGGCGGATGATTTCCGAAACCATCGGCGCTGCGTTGAGACCTGCGGTTGCGCTGAATTTGCCTTCCTCCGGCTTCGGTTCGTCGATGATGGTCAGCACGACATAAGTCGGGTCATCCATCGGAAATGACGCCAGAAATGCGTTGAAGCGCACATCCTTCGAATAGCGCCCATGCACCACCTTTTCCGCCGTGCCGGTCTTGCCGCCGACGCGATAGCCCGGAACCGTCGCGCGCTTGCCGGAACCGCCCTGCGCAGTCGCGTTGAGGCGGTAGAGATAACGCATGTCGGCAGAAACCTGTGGATGGATGATCTGCTTGGCCACCTGATCGGCCTCGGCCTGCGTGCGCGTCAGGAATGTCGGCGGCATCAGCTTGCCGCCATTCATCAGCGCCGCAGCGCCAACTGCCGTCTGCAACGGCGTCGTCATCATGCCGTGGCCGAACGAAATGGTCATCGAATGAACCTTCTTCCACACACGCGGCTCGACGGGGCGCGCCACTTCCGGCAGTTCCGTCTGCAAGCGATCGAGAAGACCGATCTTTTTCAGGAACGCACGGTGGCCTTCGATGCCGACGGCGTCGGCCTCGCGGCCCGAACCGATGTTGGACGAGAAGATGAAGACTTCCGGCAGCGTCAGCACACGGCCCTTGCCGTGGAAGTCACGGATGGTCTGGCGGCCGAAGACCAGCGGACGCGACGCATCAAGACGCGAGTTCAGGTTGAACTTGCCGGAATCGAGCGCCATCGCCGTGGTAAAGCTCTTGATGGTCGAGCCCATTTCATAGGTGCCTGCCGACATGCGGTTCAGGCGATCCTTGTCCAGCGCATGGACCGGATTGTTCGGGTCGAAATCCGGCACCGATGCCATGGCGATGACTTCGCCGGTCTTGACGTTCAGCACAACCGCACCGGCGGCAATCGCCCGATAGCGTTCCATGGCCTTGACCAGCACGTCGCGCATGATGTGCTGCACGCGAATGTCTATGGAGAGACGCACCGGTTCCAGCGACTGCCCGGTCGCAAGACCAACGGAGCGCAGGTCGGTCAGGCCCTGGCTGTCGATATATTTCTCCATGCCCGCAATGCCCTGATTGTCGACATTGACGAGACCGAGGATGTGCGAAGCGGTTGGGCCACCCGGATAGAAACGGCGCTTTTCCGTCCGGAAACCGATGCCCGGCACGCCGAGCGCCATGATCTGGCTCTGCTGGCGAGGCGTCAGCCCGCGCTTGACCCAAACGAAGCCCGCGCCGCTTTTCAGGCGCTTGTATGTCGCTTCCCAGTCGAGGTCCGGCAGCACGGTGGACAGCATTTCGATGGTTTCGTCAGGATCGACGATCTTGCGCGGTTCGGCATAGAGCGACGCCGTCTTGATATCGGTGGCGAGAATTTCGCCGTTCCGGTCGAGGATATCCGGGCGCGATGCCAGCTGCTGGACAGCCGGGCCTGCATTATCCTCGTTTTCGCCGCCGATGACGCCGAAATAGATGAGCTTTCCACCCATCACACCATAGATGCCGACAAAACAGGCGATGGCCATCCACAGGCGATTGCGTGCGCGGTTGCCGTGCTTCTTGCGCGAGCCGACAAACGCCATGTTGCCGGCCAGCTTTTCATCGCCAACCGGCTCAACACCGTTACCTGCCTGCATGTTCTTTTTTCTGAAAGGTCTCAGCCGCATGATCAGTGCCTCGCCCCACTCTTCTTGACGCTGCCGGTCGTGATAGCATCCTTTTCAAGCACGCCGCTTGCCAGCAGTTCGTCGCTGCCGGAGATGATCTTCTGGATATCATCCACCGGGCGTTCCGGAATTTCGTTGACGCCAAGGAGAAGCTGTTCGGCTTCGATCGGCTGGAGATTGAGTTCCTTTTCATAGACGCCCACGAGGCTCTGCAAGCGGCCCGGCTGGTTCATCAATGCCCAGTCGGCGCGCAGGAGCGTGATGGTGTCCTTCTCGGAGTCGATCTGCCGCTTCAGCTTGGCGATGACGGCGATCTGTTTTTCCGCGTCATATTTGATCGTGTAGGTGACGGTCGCCGCCACCAGCATCGCCGCTATCATGATGATGTCGAAAGTACGCAGCACTCGTTTAACTCCGGGCCAGTTCGTTCGTCTCGGGCAGTTTGGGCAACCCGAAAAGCGATAGATCGTCTTCCAGTGGCGGATTTTCCGTCCTTGTTCCGGCGCGCAGCTTCGCCGAGCGCGCACGCGGATTTCGTTCTTCTTCCTCAGCCGTCGGGCCGACCGCACCCTTGATCGCCGGCGTAAAGCTCGCGAGACGAACATGCGTTTCCGGCAGATGGCGCGATCCGGCGCTGCCGCCCGCCCGGTCCGCGAAGTAACGCTTCACCATGCGGTCTTCGAGCGAATGGAAGGTCACGACAACCAACCGTCCGCCCGGCTTCAGGATGCGCTCGGCAGCAAGCAGCGCCCGCGCCAGTTCGCCTAACTCGTCGTTCACATAGACACGCAGCGCCTGAAACACCCGCGTGGCCGGATGAATGCGATCCTTCGGGTTGCGACCGACCAGCGTTTCGATGGCATTGGCAAGATCGAGCGTGCGCGTGAAAGGCTGTGCCGTGCGGCGCTTGTCGATCATGCGCGCGATACGGCCCGCATGGCGTTCCTCGCCCAGGAAATTGAAGATGCGGGCCAGATCGCCGGTCTTGAGACGGTTGACCACATCGGCAGCGCTCGGCCCTTTTTTCGACATGCGCATGTCGAGCGGACCGTCCTTCTGGAAGGAGAAGCCGCGCTCGGCCTCATCGATCTGCATCGACGACACGCCAATATCGAGCACAACGCCGTCCACCTTGCTGCCCGCTCCCTTCACTGTCGAGACCGCGTCATCCAGGGCAGAGAACCGGGACTCGACCAGATTGAGCCTGCCCGGAAACTGTTTTTCCATCACCCGCCCGGCTTCGATTGCGGTCGGATCGCGGTCAATCGCGATCACGTCCGCACCCGCTTCGAGTATGCGGCGCGTGTAACCACCCGCGCCGAATGTCCCATCGACGATCACCGCGCCAGCTACGGGCTTCAGGGCATCGATCACTTCGGCAATCAGCACCGGAACGTGACGGACTTCAGCCCCACCGGCTTGAGAATTGTCTCCGCCGAGGCTTGCCATCATTCCGATCCTTTCCCGGGTACGCAGCCCGTTAGCTAAAGCGCATTGCGCTTGAGAGCATCTTCCCGCTTTCGGGAGACATGCCTGAGTGTTGCCTTTGGATTCCGCCCATTTGCCGTCGACTTGAGGGCATGACGGATTCGTTCGTCAGTTATCGGATATTAAGCTTAATGAAGCGTTATCCTTTGGATGGGCTTCGCGCCGGAACCCGCTCAGCCTCGGAACTTTCAACAGAGATTTTTTTGGGAGCAGTTTCGCGGCATCGACCGAAAACCGGAGCGCGTTTCACTCAACGCATCACCTCCGGCCCACACGCTATGCATCACAAGCTTATGATTTGTGATGCCCTGCCCCCTGTTGACGTCTCCGCGTGCTTGCCGTATTTAATGCAAATAGTTTGCAACTGCATTACGACATCAAGGCGTTTATGATGGCTCCATATGGAGAAAATTCGTCCGGCGCTGGCGAAGTTACATTTGAAGGCTGGCGGCGCGATCGCGGTGAAGCATCCATGTCCGATGTCCACCGCTCGATCAGGGTCAATCGCTCCGGCTCGAAGTTTCGCCGCGCACTGTCCTTTTTCGGCCCGGGATATCTGGTAGCCGTTGGCTATATGGACCCCGGCAACTGGGCGACCTCGCTGGCTGGCGGCTCCCGCTTCGGCTATACGCTGCTTTCCGTCGTTCTGCTGTCCAATCTTATGGCCGTGCTCCTGCAGGCGCTTTGCACTCGCCTTGCAGTCGCGACGGGCCGCGATCTGGCGCAGGCCTGCCGGGATGCCTATCCGCGTTTTCTCGCATGGCCGCTCTGGTTTCTCGCGGAACTTGCAATCTGCGCCACCGACCTTGCCGAAGTCATCGGCACGGCCATCGGCCTCAACCTCCTGTTCGGCATTCCGCTGGAAATCGGCGTCATCATCACCGCAGCCGACGTGCTTCTGGTGCTATATCTCCAGAACAAGGGATTCCGCCGCGTCGAGGCGCTTATCATCACGCTGCTTGGCGTGATCGCGCTCTGTTTCCTCATTCAGATTTTGATGGCGCAGCCGCAATGGGGCGAAGTCATCAAAGGCTTTGCCCCCACGACCGAGATCATCCGCAATCCGGACATGCTCTATATTGCGCTTGGCATCATCGGCGCAACGGTGATGCCGCATAACCTCTATCTGCATTCCGGTATCATCCAGACGCGCGACTACGGCCATACGAGCGCTGAAAAGCGCGAGGCCATACGCTTTGCGACATGGGATTCCACCATTGCTCTGACATTCGCGCTGCTCGTCAATGCGTCGATCCTGATCCTGGCTGCTGCGAGCTTCAACGCCACCGGCAATACCGCTGTCGAAGATCTGGACAAGGCACATGCTCTCCTGAACCCGCTGCTCGGCTCGGCCCTCGCGCCAACACTCTTTGCCATTGCGCTTCTGTGTTGCGGGCTGAACTCCACCATCACCGCGACCATGGCCGGGCAGATCGTCATGGAAGGCTTCATCGACATTCGCCTGAAGCCGTGGCTGCGCCGTGCGATCACCCGTTTCGTGGCCATCGTTCCGGCTGCCGTGGTGACGATCATGTATGGCTCTCAGGGAACGACCGAGCTTCTTATCCTGTCTCAGGTCGTGTTGAGCCTGCAACTGCCCTTTGCGATCATTCCGCTTGTGATGTTCACGGCAGAGAAAAAGAAGATGGGATCACTTGTCGCTCCGCGCTGGGTCACGCTGCTTGCCGCCATCACCGCTGCAATCATCATCGTTCTGAACATGAAGCTGATTTACGACTTCCTGACCGGCGTGCCCATCTAAGGCCCGAAGCGCTTCAAAAGGGCGGCCCTGCATCGCAGAGCCGCCCTTTCATTCATTTTACCGCAGCATTGCCGCCATCGGCATAAAGCGCTGTCCCCGCAACGAAACTGGACATGGGACCCGCCAGAAACAGCGCAGCCTGCGCGATCTCTTCCGGCTGTGCGATCCGCTTCATCGCATGAAGACCGGCGGCCCATTCCTTGTGTTTTTCATCTCCACCCATTGGCGTGTCCACACCGCCCGGCAGAAGCGCATTTGCCCGGATACCACGGACGCCGTAATCGGCGGTTATGCCCTTCACCAGCCCCATGAGAGCCACCTTCGAGGTTCCGTAAACCGACATGCCGGGTATGCCGACGCTCGTGCCGACAAATGTGGAGGTGAAGATGATCGAGCCGCCGCCCCGTTCGAGCATGAGGGGGATTTGCGATCTTGCTCCCAGAAATGCGGAAGTGAGATTACCCGCCAATACCGCTTCCCAATCGTCGGGCGCGATTTCGGCAAGCGGCGCGATGGGACCGACGGTTCCGGCATTGTTGAAAGCAATATCGAGCCCGCCGAATTCATCTTTCGCCGCTGCCACCAGCGCCGCATGGGTCCGGGCTTCCGACACATCGCCGGCAACACAATGCGCCTTTCCGCCAAACGCCGCGATCTCCTGTGCGACGCGCTCAAGGCCCGCGAGTCCGCGCGCGTTCAGCACCAGCGACGCGCCTTCTCTTGCAAAGAGCAATGCCGCCGCACGTCCTATCCCGGACGACGCGCCGGTAATGATTGCAACCTTGTCCTTCAAGCTGGTCATAGTGAACCTCCATGATTTCGTGGAGGTTCCGATTAGAACCTCGGTCGCAACGCAACTATCCGTTTCTTGCGTTGGAAGATCGAAACCGTCCTGGAGGAAAATTGTCAGCCGGTCTGTAAGCCGGGTTCTGTATGGCCGGGCTTGCGCCCGACGTGGCAGCCATTCATCTGGGACGGATGTCGCCACCCGCCTCGTGCAACCCACCCGGACGGCTGATCCGGAAACCGATTGCCGGCCCTTGCGAACCGACGCGCCGTCCCTATTCGGTTTTGCTCCCGATGGGGTTTACCGTGCCGCCTGCATTGCTGCCGACGCGGTGGGCTCTTACCCCACCCTTTCACCCTTACCCCGTCATCCCTGCCGTTTCGTCATTGCAACGGTACGGAAGACGGGGCGGTCTGCTTTCTGTGGCACTATCCCTGGGGTCACCCCCGCCGGGCGTTACCCGGCATCGTGTTTCCATGGAGCCCGGACTTTCCTCACCTGCCGCCTTTCGGCATATGACAGGCGCGGCTGCCCGACCGACTGACACGGCGCATATAGCAACGATAGCGCGACAGTGAAACCGGATTTCGAAAAAATCTCGTCACAACAGAAAAGCCGACAGTGTTGCCACTGTCGGCTTTCCGTTCGCATCAGGCTGCCTGTACTCTACGCGACCGCTGACGCAAATCTGTTAGAGAGCGCGCATATAGGCCTTGACCGAGCTGCAGTACTTCGCAGAGGTCGGGTTCATGCGCGTTGCGCCGTGACCGGCATTGTATTTCAGAATCGTGCCACAGGTGCTTCCGCCGCCGAGCTTCTGCGCCATGGCGAGATACTTCATGCCGAACTGGATGTTCGTGGACGGCTCGTAGAGGCCCTTGGCGGAGCCGGTGTAGCCGAGGCTGCGAGCGGTCGAGAGCTTGATCTGCATCAGGCCGATTTCACCGGCCTTGCCGCGCACATTCGGCTGGAAATTGCTCTCGTGACGCACAACCGCATGGGCAAGTGCGGAGGGCACGCCATAGGTCGACGCATAACGGTTGATGATGGTGGAATAGGCGCCACCCTTGGCGTTACGGGCGGTCGTCGTGTCTTTCGACTGCGAGCGCTTGCCGGTGGAACCCTTTGTGGCCGGGGCCGCACGGCGGCTGACGACCGATGCCTTCTTGGGCGCTGTGGTTGGCTTTTCCGCCGTGGCAGACTTGTTCTGCTGGCGTGCCTTGAGGAGAGCTGCGAGGTTGGTCGGTTCAGTTGAAGGGGCACTCAGCGCCGGATTCAGGCCAAACGAACTCATCGCGCCGACAAGGGCGCTAACAACAACAAATTTTACTTTCATAACCTACCGTCTTGAAACGTTTCTTTTGTCAGACCGCCTGTCTTGGGGGAGACGATCCTGTTTTTTGATCCCGCCCGATATGGCCCGTAAGAGCCCGTGACCGCTGGGATTGACGAATGAATTGGCGGGGAAATGCAGCTGAAGATTGGTTGCAAAAGTAAAATAGTCTTACAGGTTGCAACATTAGCGATTCATGCGCGGCCGCAGCGAACCGCCGTCACAGCCCCGCTGCAACGGGACTGGATCGATCTATTTTTATGAAAACATTACGAAAATCTGAAA
>MTEY01004653.1_pt1 | contig 24201 bp, 25 predicted proteins | sample 1042721 | NCBI WGS metagenome assembly MTEY01 (sample SAMN06185809, study PRJNA358809) | soil metagenome | isolation source: soil biostimulated with seedmeal as carbon source | place: India | collected 2015-05-23 | reverse complement strand
GATTTCGCACGGGCAAGCAGCGATGCCTTTTGGGTCGCGCGGTCGTACAGGTACCAGGTGCCGGGATCGCGATCACCCACCGTGCCGACGATGGCCTTGCCGGCATCGGCGGTGGTGCTGGTGATGCTGACGATACGCCCAGGGAAAGCCGCGGCGATCGAGGCGATGGCCTGCGCATCGGGATGCGTGGCATTCCAGATCACCGCCTGCGGCCGGGTCGCACCGTAGTACGCCCCGATCGGGGTCAATTTGTCGAACGCGAGGATGTAACGGATGGGGTCGGAGGACGCATGGCGATACACCTCGGTGCGCTTTCCGGTTGCGAAATCGTAACGTTCGATGACGTCCGGACCACTGGGCCGTTCCGCCTGCAGGAAACCCGAAGCGCCGTCGCGGTCCACGCCAATGGCCCAGACGTCGACGCCGCTCTCCCGGCTGTCATTGACGAGCGTCCAGCCCTTGTCATCACCGATATGCGCATGAAGCTTCGTATCCGCCTTGTCGTCGACTGACGCGGCAAATCGCACGTTGCCCCGCCGATCGGGGAAGAGCACCGAGTCCCGGTCGGGTGCGGTGATGATGGGATCGCCGACGCGGTTGGTGTGCCCTATCTCCACCTTGTGCACGGCGTCGAAGCAACCGCCTTCACCCCAGTTGGTGCATTGCGTGACCAGCAGATGATCCGGATCGTCGTCGATGGTGGCCAGGAAGTTGGCCGGCACCATGTAGCGTCCCTTGCCGTCGCTCCGCACGATTGCCATGACCGGTTTGTTGAGCGCGAGGTTGTATCGCTCCAGCACCGCATTGGCCGATACCAGGAAACGCGCATCATCCAGCCAGCGCAGTGTATGGATCTCGCCGCCGTCACCCGGGTCGAAGCGCGTCAGCAGGGCCAGCGTCCGGGTGTCGCGGATGCTCACGAAGGTGCGATCGTCCGCACGCTCCGCGACGGCCAGGCGCGTGCCGTCCGGCGATATCTGGACATTTTCGATGGTCGGGCGCTTGAGGAAGGGTAGCCAGGCAGGCGACGAAGCGGCGGGTTCGCCAGCCCGCAAGGCTCCAGCCGGCGCGGCGCACGCGATCACGACCATGGCCATGGCCATGGCGGCAAAGGCCTGGGCCTTCGACTGAATGAACGACATTTTTCAATTTCCCGGGTCCGGATTCCGGACATTTCCCCGGGCCAAGTCTAGCCGGCCGCCCACCCGAAGGACCACACGCCGCGGGCCCGTCGCACACAGGGCCCCCTCCGCCCACTACACCCACACATCGTTCTTCGCGGTATAGGCCCCGCCCGCGTCGCCCGTGTTCACCACGCCACGCGGCTCCACCAGCAGGATGCTGCATTCGCGGGCGGCGACGGGGCGGTGTTCGGCGCCCTTGGGGACGACGTACATTTCGCCGGCGGCGAGGCGCACGGCCTTGTCGCGGAATTCGAGGGTCAGCTCGCCGTCCAGGACGATGAAGACTTCATCGGTGTCGGCGTGGGCGTGCCAGACGAATTCGCCCTGGACCTTGGCGAGCTTGAACTGGTAGTCGTTCATCTCGGCGATGACACGGGGGGACCAGTGTTCGGAGAACCGGGACAGCTTGTCCCGCAGGTTGATCGCGACGTCCGACATGGGGCACCTGTCATTCGGGTGGGGCCGCGCCATGTTCCCGGAAAGGAGCGGCGGGCAGAGCGTAACATCCAGGCCGGGTGGCTAGCGGCGGGGCTCATACCTCAGCGCCACCGCTCCGCCACCGAACTCATGCCGGCCCACGAGCTTCAGGTCGATGCCCGCCGGAAGGCCCGCGAACAGGGTCGGGCCGTGGCCGGCCAGCCGGGGATGCACGATGAACTCGTACTCGTCGATCAAATCCAGTTCCGCCAGCGCCTTGGGAAGCGTGACGCCACCGGTGAACAGGCCATTGCCCGGTTGCCGCTTGAGCTGGCGGACGGCCTCGGCCAGATCCCCGCGCAGCAGTTCCGCGTTCCAGTCGACCTGCGCCAGCGTGTTCGACACCACGTATTTTTTCGCGGCGTCGATGGTGCGGGCGAAGGGCAGCATCCACGGTTCCATCCAGTCGGGCACGACGCCGGTCTGGACAGGCGGCCGGAACGCCTCCTCCATCATTCGGTAGGTCACCCGGCCGAACAGCAGGGCGTCGGCGCGCGCGATGTTTTCGGCCGCGTGCCGATGCAGTTCCTCGTCGGTGGATACGCCTTCGTGATGGCAGCAGCCGTCGAGGGTGAGGTTGATGGAATAGCGGAGGGGACGCATGGTGCCTCCTGGCGCGTTCTGGCTAGCGGATGACGGGATTCCGGCGGACGAGCGCCCGAACGGACGCGCGGATCACGCCCACGCCTGCTGTCCGGGTTCGAGTGGCACACATCCGTCGTAACGCCCGGGAACGGGGACGTAGCGCATCGCCCGGGTCAGGCCGACTTCGGACGTGAAGTAAGCATTGAGCGCGAGCATGCGCACGCTGTTGAACCAGTGGGCGTCGCCTTCCTTCTGCGCGATGGCATCGATATCGCGGATCAGGCGTTCGCGTTCGGCCAGGGGCAGTGATGCGAAATCGCCGCCGCGCGCGCGGCAGGTGTCGCGGAAGGCGCGCAGGCCGGCGGCGACCCGTTGCTGGGTTTCCGGGCTTTCGCAGTCGACCAGCACCCGCGCCATCATCGTGCCGACGCCCGCCGCCTTGGCGCCGGGCGAGGCGGTGGTGGTCGGCAGCAGGATGTCGGCGATGTCTTCCAGCAGCACCTGGTCATCCTGCGCGGTGGAGGACGCCGCCCCGGCGATGCCGGACGTGAAGCCGCCCAGCAGGCCGGTCGCGGCCAGCGCGCTTCCGGCCAGGCCGGCCTTCAGCGCCTCGCGGCGGGTGAGGTCGCGGGGCGTGCCGCTCACAGGTTCTGCCTCCCCATTTCCTCGACCGCATGGTTCACCGCGCGCGCGGTCAGCGCCATGTACAGCAGCGACGGCGACTGGTTGCCGGTGGAGGTCATGCAGGCGCCGTCGGTGACGAACACGTTGGGGCAGGCATGCAGCTGGTTCCATGGGTTGAGCATCGAGGTGGCCGGGTCGCGCCCCATCCGGCAGCCGCCCATCTCGTGGATGTCGCGTCCGGGATACCACTGGGTGTCGGCGGTCTGGATGTCTCGGCAACCGGCGACTTCCATCATCTCCTTCGCCTGTTCGCGCCAGTCGCGCACCATCTTCTCGTCGTTGTCGTCGTAGTCCACCGAAGTCACCAGCTGCGGAATGCCCCAGGCATCCTTGAGGCTGTCGTGCAGGCGGACGTGGTTGCTTTCCTTGGGAATGGTCTCGCCCTGCATGTACATGTAGACCTTCCACTGGCCCGGTTGCGCCTGCGCGTCCTTGTAGACGCCGCCCAGGCGCGCGGACGACGGCGCGCCGCGCTCGCGGAAGGCGCCGGTGAAGGTGGTGTAGCCGCCGACGAAATCCATCTCGTGCCGCTTGAGGTTGCGGAAGTTGGGAATGATGCATTCGGAGGGCCGGCGTCCGTAGTAATAGCCATCCTCGAATCCGTCGATCAGGCCGCCGCTGTTGGCGCGATAGCTCTGGAAGGCGACGTACTTGCCGAGCAGGCCGTTGTCGTTGCCCAGCCCGTGCGGAAAGCGCGCGGAAGTCGAGTTCAGCAGGATCAGCACGGAGTTCAGCGCGGAGGCGTTCACGAACACGATGCGCGCGCGGTACTCGGTGATTTCCTTGGTGTGCGCATCGACCACCCGCACCCCCGCGGCGCGACCCTTGCGCTCGTCGTGGATGATCGAGTGCACCACGGCGTCGGGTCGGATGGTCAGATTGCCGGTCTTCGCCGCCCACGGCAGGGTGGAGGAATTGGAACTGAAATAGGCGCCGTAGGGACAGCCGCGCCAGCACATGTTGCGCGACATGCAGGGACCGCGCCCCTGTTCGATGTGGATCGCCTCGGGCTTGGTGAGGTGCGCCCAGCGGCCCTGCACCACGTAGCGATCGCCATAGTGCTTGCGGATGCGCTCGCTGTAGGCCTTCTCCACGCAGTTGAAATCGAACGGTGGCTGGAACTCGCCGTCGGGCATCGACTCCAGGCCGTCGGCGTTGCCGGAGACGCCGATGAATTTCTCCACGTGCGAATACCACGGTGCGATGTCGTCGTAGCCGATCGGCCAGCCGATGCCGTAGCCGTCGCGCTCGGGCGCCTCGAAGTCGTAGCGGCTCCAGCGCTGGCAGGCGCGGCCCCACATGATCGACTTGCCGCCGACCTGGTAGCCGCGGATCCAGTCGAACGGCTTTTCCTGCACGTAGGGATGATCGGCATCCTTGGTGAAGAAATGCAGCACGTCCTCGGCGGCGATGCGCGAGGCGACCGGGTTCTCCTCCCGGTACTTGCGGGTCAGCGCGCCGCCGTGCGGCAGCTCCCACGGCGACAGCCACGCGGTCGGATAGTCCTTGATGTGCTCGACGTTGCGGCCGCGTTCCAGCACCAGCGTCTTCAGGCCTTTCTCGCACAGCTCCTTGGCGGCCCAGCCACCCGAAATGCCCGAGCCGATGACGATGGCGTCGTAGGAATTCCCGTCTTTGGCCATGCTCACAGCGCCGGGGTGAGGGTGATGTCGCGGAATTCGACGAAGCCGTGATCGCCCTGCAGCAGGATCGGCCCGGGCGCGCCTTCGTCGCTGTCGAGCGCGCCGCCGGTGATGCCGGGAATCTCGCGATCGCAGATCACCGTCTTGCCGTTGACCACGACGGTGACCTGCCGGCCGACCAGGGTGATGTCCAGCGTCTGCCATTCGCCCGGTTCCGCGGACGCGTCCACGCTGGGCGCGAGGAAACCGTAGATGGCGCCGAGGCTGTCACTGGCCGGTTCGCCGAAGGTGTCGGCGATCTGCACCTCGTGTCGGCCGCGCAGATACACGCCGCTGTTGCTGCCCTTGGGGAACCGCAGTTCCACGTGCAGCTTGAAATCCTCGAAGCGGCGCTCGCTGACCAGATTCGCGCCGGCCTTGGCGTTGCGCAGCACGCCGCCTTCCACCGTCCATTGCGACGACGCGCCGAGCGCGCGCCAGCCGTCCAGGCCCTTGCCGTCGAACAGGCGGATCGGTTCACCCCAGCGCGGCGGTGTGGTGCGGTGCAGCGACGGTGCGCGCACCGCGCTCCAGGTCTGCTGCCTGCCGTCGGGCAGTTGCAGGGTGCCGGAAAGCCTGCCGTCCCGCAGGCGTCCGTCGAATGACAGATCGCCCTGGCCGCCTTCCCATTGCGGCGGAATGGCGAAGTGCAGGGCGTCGCCATTCGCGTCCACCCGCGATATCGGCCGCGCGCTGCCGGCGGTGCCGACGAACTGGCCGACCAGCGTGTTCGCGCCGGAACGGCGGATTTCCAGCCACGAGGGCAGATCGCCGTCGGAGGAATGGATCGTGATGTCCCATCGACCGGGCAATTCATCGTCGTTTGCCGACGGCGTGGCGGACATCGCGGGCGGGATGGCGGCCAGTCCCATTACGAGCAGGACAGGCAGGGACCGGCGTGGGCGCATGCGGTTCTGGTCCGGAAAACGGAGGCGACGGCCGACTGTAAACGATGCCGGCGGGAGGCACCATGCGCGTCCTGTGCTGTCGTGCGACGCGGAAAATGAACACGGCCAAGGCGTGGAGCCATTTGCGTACCAATGGCCGGTTCCGTCATGGTCGCGGTCGCACGGGGGCTTCACTAAGCGCGCCGCCCGCGCGTTCATCCCGTCGTGATGCTTCGGTCCGCCGTCTTGCGCATGCCGCCGAATCCCATGCGCCGCGCGATGAAGCCATCCTTTCGCCGCCACGCATGCGACATCGCCGCCGCGCCATGCAGGCAGACCAGTGCCAGCAATGTCCACGCGCCATACACGTGCACGTACCAGGCCAAGGCGCGTCCGGTTTCCTCGTCCGGTGGCACGAAGAACGCGGGGATTTCGAGCGCGCCGAAGAAGGTTCGATCCGCGCCCATCCATACCCAGATGACGTGGCCGCTGATCGGCAACAGCAGGACCAGCGCATACAGCAGGCCATGCACGGCGGCTCGGAGCCGGTGACGCCACGGCGATTCGCCTTCCCCATGGCCGGGCACCGGCAACGCCAGGCGCAGGGCGAGGCGCAGGAGCATCAGGCACAGGATCAGGATGCCCAGCTGGAAGTGGAACGGAAACAGCAGGTCGGAAGTCGTCCGCGGGGTCCAGCGCTCGGCGGCGAAACCAAGCAGGATCTGCGCGGCCAGCAGCAGCGCCAGCAGCCAGTGCAGCACCCGCAGGACGAGTGGATACCGCTGCGCGCCCGACGCCTTCATGGCGCGCATCCCGGATGGCCGGGAATGTTGCGGCCCAGCACGATGTCGCGGGTCGCCTGCCAGCCGTCCGCGACCCGCACCGGCGTCACGATGCCCGAGCCGCCGCGCCCCTGATCCGCCTTGCGCGCGACCGTCGGCGTCAGGTGCGGATCGTCGCGGAACAGCACGTCGTCGATGTAGTACAGCGCGCAGCCGGTCTCGATGACGTACAGATGGATGTGCTGCGGCATCCGCGTGCCGGGATAGCTGCCGGGCCGGACGGTGAGGAAGGTGTATCGCCCGTCCGCATCGGTGGCGGCCCACGCGCGCAGGCGGCCGTGCCGCCGGGCGCCCGGGTCATCGTCCGAACGTTCGCCCGGATAGACGCCGCCCTGGTTGGTCTGATGCGCATACACGATCACTCCGGCGCGCGGCCGGCCCCGCGCATCGATCACCTGTCCGGTCAGGCGCAGGCGTTCGCCGGGTTCCCCGTCGGCGGCCAGCCGGGCGACGGCGGGCGGCGCGGCGGGCAGGCCAATCAGCGGCACCTCGCAGTCCTCGCAGGGCAAACCGACGATGGGCGTGGTGCCGGCATCGGCCGGTGTGCAGGCTGCCAGCAGCAGGAGCAGGATTGGAACCCGGACGATGTCCACGGTCCGGGCCAGGACCCGGGTCAGGGGATGATGCATGGGAGCGCTCGGTCGGAAGGTGCCGATGAAGAGCCTCCGTCGCGGCGCGGCGTTAACCGCGCCCGGCGTGTTAACACTTCGGCTCCCGGTACCCTCTACTTCCAGGTCCCCCGGACCCTCAGGACATGAAGGCCGTACTCCATCCCGACGACATCGCCAGGCAGGTGCAGGAAGCCCGGCGGGGATCGCAGGCGGCCTTCACCTGGCTCTATCGCGCGTTCGCGCCGCTGGTGCATGCCATCCATCTGGGCGTGAGCGCGCGCGCGCGGGCGGAGGATCTGACCCAGGAAACCTTCGTCATTGCGTTCGGCAAGCTGGATCAGCTTCGCGAGCCGGCGCGCTTCGGCCCCTGGATCGCGATGATCGCGCGCAGGACGCGCCCCGTCGCGACGATCGAGGAAGGCGAACTGGCCGATGCCGACGCCGCCGCGTGGCCGGGAGCGGGGCCAGAGTCGACCGCGCAGGCCAGCGAGGCCCTGCACGCCATCCGCAGTCTGCCCGAGGCCTATCGCGAAACCTTGATCCTGCGACTGGTCGAAGGCCTGAGCGGGCCGGAGATCGCGAATCTTACCGGACTGACCCCGCGGTCGGTCCGGGTGAACCTTCATCGCGGCATGAGCCGCCTGCGCGACGCCCTGGGCGTCGCCAGCGCGCAAGAGGAGATCGCCGATGGTTGAGCAACGGCTTGAGCCGCCTGATCCGCTGTGGGATCCGGATCTGCCGGGCGACCGCGAACTCGAACGCCTGACGTCGTTGCTGGGCGCGTATCGCCACGTGCCCAGGACCGGATTCACCTGGCCGGATGCGCGCGCGTCGAAGCCCCGCAGGCGCGGGCGGCGCGGTCTTCTCGCCGCCGCCGCGCTCGCCGCGTGCGTGGCCGGCGTCGCGGCCTGGGTACCCTGGCGCCTGCAATGGAGCGAGAGCCGGCATTGGACGATCGAAGCCAGCGCCGGTGTTCCCGCGACACTGGAAGTCGGCCAGACCCTGGCGACCTCCGCACGGCAGTCGGCGACGATCCAGGTGGCGCGCATCGGCCGGATGGACGTCATGCCGGGAACCCGGATAAGACTTTCCGATACGCGGACCGGGCATCACCGCCTGGAACTGATCGAAGGGCGCGTGCGTGCGCGCATCTGGGCGCCGCCCGGGTATTTCGGCATCGCGGCGGGCGCCAGCGAAACCATCGATCTGGGCTGCGAATTCGACATGCGTCGCGATTCGCGCGGCGAAGGCACCATCCACGTCACCAGCGGCTGGGTGATGCATCGCGTCAACGGGCAGGAAACGCTGGTGCCCGCGGGCTCGGTGCTCGCCTTCGACGAAGCGCGCAGCGGCATTCCGTTCGCCACCACCGCCACCGATGAATTCCGGAACGCCGTCGCGCAACTTGACCGATCGATGGCGGCGGGGACACGCGCACCCGGCACCGAGGCGGCCATCGCGCGCATGGCGACGCCTTCGGATCGATTCGCGCTGCTGACCCTGCTCACCCGCCATCCGGCGCTGGCCTCCGGGCCGCTCTATCCGGAACTGGCGGCGATGTTCGGCGAACCCGCGTTCGATCCCGAGCATCGCAAGGCGTGGGCACGCGGCAGCGTGCATGCCATGAACCGCTGGTGGGAAAGGATTCCCCGACCGCCCAAGGCGTGGTGGCTCAACTGGCGCGATGCGCTGGGGTGAGGCCCGTCGCGGCCATGAGGTCGCCAATCGGACGCACGGCCCGGAAGCGTTCGCCTCCGGGCGCTTGCGCGATGCGTCAGGACGCCAGTTCGCCTTTCACCGGAGGCCGGGGCGGGATCGGATCGATATGCTTGACCATGTGCACGACCAGGCCGGCGTGGATGCCCAGCCAGATGCCCAGGCCCTTGATGATGCCGAACGTGGTCCATTCATAGACGTCCGAACCATTGATGTAGACATCCGCGCGTTCCAGTTGCCAGCGATCGGATCGCGGGTTGCCCGCGTGCGGCTGGAAGCGGATGTAGACCGGAAATTTCTCCAGGTTCTCGGTCTTCAGATAGTGCGCGGTGGGATCGTTGAGGTCCGGGTGTTCGACATTCCGGTCGCTGTGCTTGTCGCCGAGGATGTACGTGCGCGAGGCGCCCTTCTCGAAGTCGTCCTTCGAGGAGTCGATGTAGAACTCGCGACCGCACAGGCCGAGATAGACGTCTCCGTCGGTGCCGGCGTCGCTTTGCTCACCGGTTTCCAACTGGAGTTCGATGCGGGTGATCTGTGGCATGACACTCTCCATGTGACGGGATGTTCGGTACCCCGCGTGCGCCGTGGGTCGGGCGGGTTGATGCGGCGCGCGCGGGAAGGACGGCGGCGCTCCGCCGTCGCCTGGGTAAACGCCCGTGCCGGAAGGCCAAGGTCACCGTTCGTCGTCGCGACGTGAGGCGGGCCCGTTGGTCCGGGGCATGAAACAACGGCGGATGGCCATGCGAACGGGCGCGAACAGCGCGCGTCCCCGTCTTCAAGGCGCCGTGTTCACCGGTACGGTCCCGGGCCGCGCCAGACCAGCTCGCCCTGCTTGTAGACCTGGAGCATGGTGACCGCTTCGCGCGCATCGCCGATGGCTGCCATTTCCGGCGAATCCGGATCCAGCGCGCGGCATTTGCCGGAGCCGCGCCGCAGCGCGATCTCCAGCGGGCAGACCATGTAGTAGCGGGTGCCCGGCAGGGGAATGGAGAGTTCCTTCATGCCCTGCCGGGCCCATGCGCGCAGCCGTTCCTCGCTGAGCACGTCGTAATAGACCAGGTAGCCGCCCAGTTCCATGCTGGGGCCGTTGGCGGTCATGTCGCGTCCGCGGCCGTTGCGGATCGCGGGGCTGTTGGCCAGTCCGGCGTTCTGCGGAGCGAGGTCTTCCTCGATCAGTCCCGGCGGGCGTCCGGTCCAGGTTTCAGGGCGACGTCGCGCGGGTGAGGACGGACTGGGCGGCTGCGGTCGCGATTCGTTCCGGCGTTCGGAGGGCGAAGGCGCGCGGCGCGCGCTCAGGCTGTCCGACGGCACCGGTGCGTCGGGTGGAATCGGGTTGTCGGCGCGATCGACCAGGGTGGAACGCAGGCGCGAAGCCGCGCGCGCGGGCGGAACCGGATCGGAGGCGCGGGTCGGAGGCGGACTGGGCGGCGCCGGGGTGGGCTGGTCCGACTCCTGCGGCTCGCCGATGAAGTCGACTTTCACCCGGCCACCGCTGGCGGCGCTTTGCGGCGAGGTCACCACGGGCTTGGAGGAATACAGCAGGACCAGCAGCAACAGCAGATGCAGCAGCGCGCTGGAAATCGCGGCGATCGATGATTGCAGGCGTTCGCTTCTGGACCCGAGCCAGGTCTCCAGGCGGTTCAAGGCGAGACTCATGCCGCCGGAGCTGCGTCGGGGGTGCGGGCCTTCATGGGGGAGATCGACAGCATGCGGCGGGAGGGAGTTCCGCATGGTAGCGCGTCGCGGGGCCGGCGCAGTTCGTTCCCGTGCCCGGCGGCCGCGGAGGGCGGGATCAGCGATCGCCGACCCGCACGCCCATCATCCGCAGCAGCGGGCCGGTCACCAGCGCGCCCAGCAGCGCGCACGGCGTCCCCCACAGCAGGACCGCCACATAGACCATGGACGCGCCGGCGCCGGTGTAAGGCGCGACGCAGTCCGTGTGATAGGCGAACCACAGCCAGGGAGAGAACAGCAGGCAGGCGCCGACCGCGCGGAGCGGATTGGCGGTCAACAGCGAGATCAGCGCGGGCAGCAGGGGAACCAGCAGGAAAAACCCCACGACGCCCACAAACGCGGTGAGCGACTGGTGGTAGCAGGAGAAACTGCTGAACGCCTGCTGCGCGAGGACGGCGAACACGGCGGCGATGCCCAGGGCGAGGGCGGTCCCGCGGGAAACGATCATGGTGTCCCGGCGCCCTGCGCTTCGGCCGCCGCCTTCAACGCCGCGATGGTCTGCGCATCGGAAAATCCGCAATGGCCTTCGCCCACCGCGGGCAATACCGTGGGCGGAGGCGTCGCGCCGGCCTGCGCCGCCAGCCGCGGATAGATCGCCTGCATGCGCGGCGTGATGGTCGGGTCGCGCTGGTTGAACTGGATCACCAGCGGTCGCCGAAGCGTGCCGGTGAGTGCCGGCGCAGCGGTGAATCGATCATGGGCGGCCGCATCCGGCGCATGGCGCCTGACGCCCGCGTTGAACGCGTCGTCGTCGCCGAATCCGCGATAGACCGTGTCGCGGTTCCCGACCGGCATGCCTCCCGAGCGTTTCGCCATGTCATGGAAGACCAGCGCGTGCAGGCTGATAACGCCCGCCAGTTCCCCGGGCGTCACTTCCAGCCGCCGGGCCAGGCGTTGGGCCACCTCGGGTCTGGTCTGCAATGCCGCCGCGATTCCCTGGTGCAGCGCCATCTGCGGCAGGTCCGCCGCCGCCGGTGATGCCAGCCCATCGGCCGGCAACCCCGGCGCGTCCGGGAAGAAGTAATCGAAGGCCACCAGCGTGGTCAGCAATTCACCGGCCAGCGCTTCGCCCGGCAGGTTGGCGCCGCACAACGAGACGCCGCCGGTGTAGTGATCGGGTTGCTGTTCCAGACTGGCGATGGCGATCGCGCCGCCCATCGAGAAGCCGAGGATCCAGGTGCGCCGCGTGTCGGGATGAAGGCTCAAGAAGTGCCGGCGAAGACGCTCGGTGTCCGCCACCCCTTCGGCCACCGCCCAGCCCTGCGTGCGGTAGCCACTCTGCGCCACCGCGTAACCGGCGCCCAGCAAGGCGGGCGTGGCCTCGTTCGCGGGCCAGGCGGATTCACGCGGCGCGCCGACGGGCTCGAACCCATGCGCCAGCATCACCAGTTCGCCGTTCCAGCGCTCCGGGACGTCAATGCGCCACGGAGCGCCCTGCAGCACGCCGGTTTCCGTCATCGGCCCCTTGGCGAGCGAGATCGGGGCGAACAGGGAAACGCCAATCAGCAGGGCGAGTCTGGCAACTGCGGGCATGGGATCCCTCCGGGTGTGGGCGGCCGGGCGAACATAGCATCCGTGCGGGTTCCTTTCACCGCGTGAAGACCGAAAATGGCGAGAATGCGTGCGATGTTGCTTCGCCCGGCATCGGGTTGTTCACCATCGTGCGGAATCCTGTGCAGGAAGACGCATGATGCCGATGCGCGGCATCGCGGGCGATCCGACGACCGAACTGAAGGAGGTTCCGGATGGAGCGATTCAACGGAGGCTGCCTGTGCGGCGACATCCGGCTGGTGGCGACCGGACGTCCCCGCCGGGTCGGCATCTGTCATTGCCTGGACTGCCGCAGGCATCACGGCGCGTTGTTCTATGCCGCCGCGATATTCCCGCGCGAGGCGGTGGACATCGAAGGCGAGACCCGCGACTACGCGGGCCGGCATTTCTGCCCGCGCTGCGGCTCCTCCGTCTTCGCCCACAGCGGAGACGAAATCGAAGTGCATCTGGGCGCCCTGGACGCGCCGGATCAGTTCGTGCCGACCTACGAGTGCTGGACGATCCGTCGCGAGCGCTGGTTGCCCGCGTTTCCCGCCATGCGCCGATACGAGCGCGACCGCGAGGGCTCGGGCAGTTCCGAGGCGTAGTTTCGCACCCTGGAACCGGTCGGGAGACGTTGCATGGAAACCGGGACCGGAAAACGGTTCGAGCGCTACGAGCGCCTGTTCGCGCGGGCGCTCGCGAATTGGACACGGATGCGGTCGTCTCCGTGTACGCGTCGGACGTCATCGCCACGTCACCCGCAGGTGTCAGGGCGGGAACGAACGACGGCCAACTTCGGCAGATCATGGCGCAGGGCTACGCGCATTCCCGGGCCATCGGTACCCGCGCGATGCGAATCCGCGGTATCCGCGTCACCGCCGCGGACAAGCATAATTGCCGGGCCGGGAAAACAGCCCGCGCCCGAACATCGGATGGGCAGGCGCCGGCGGGTTGCCTATTTTTTGCGCAGCCTCGTCAGCGACTCGACCAGTCCGTCATTGCGCACCATGCACAGGTAGCGGCCATCCGGATAATCGACGATCAACTCGGTGACGCTGTCGTTGACCGGCACCCGGGTGACCAGCGCGCCATCCGCCTGCGCGCGCGTGTTGCAGGCACCCAGCAGCGGCGCATCGGCGCCCGGACGCGTGCCGGTTGCCGGCACGCTGTAGCGGTTGCCCGAGACATTCCTGAAAACCGCGCGGCAACCGTCCTTCACCCAGACGGAGTGGTGGTAGAGGCCCCAGGTCTGGCCCTGCTCGCAGCGGGCCTTGCTCAACTGGCGGACCAGCCGCACATCGCCGTGGGTATCCATCGGGCATTCGGCTTGCCGCTGATCCTCGGACTCGCAGGTGACTTCCGCGGCGGCGTCGGCCCGGACGTCCGACCGGTTGCCCCTGCCTGTATCCGCACTCGCCGTGCCGGCTACGTTTCCTGTCGTACAGACGCCGTTCGCGCCCCCCTGGCCGGTATAGGAAAGCTGCACGCCTCCGTCCGGCGAGTTGCTGATGGAGAGGGTGACGCCGCTCTGCGCGTCGCGCGCCTCGAAATAGTTGTCGTTGACGCGCTTGAGATGAGTTTCCCGGCCGTTGACGTAGACCGGGCCACCCTCGTCGGCATGGACCTCGATCGCGCCCGGGCAGGTGGCGTTGAAGCCGGGAATCGCGGCGGCGGCCTGGCCGCCGAGTCCGAAGGACAGGACCGCGCCTGTCAGCATCCATCTGTTCATCCCGGTCATCCTTTGCTGGTGGTGAGGTGGGGAAGCTTACTCCCGCGCAGCTTCATCCAAGCGCGGGGTTCTGTGACCCTTGGCGGATTCCGCGCATCCGGCGCCGGATGCGAGGGAACCTCCGCCATTGACGCGCGAAGCCGGCAGCCGGAGCATGCCACCACCTCCCGTGATCGGGCAGGGGAATGCTGGGGCTCAATCGAAGGGATGAAGATGGCACGGGTTACCGGAATCGGCGGCGTCTTTCTGAAATGCCGGGGCGACAGCGCCGCGCTGGCCGCGTGGTACGAAAAGCACCTGGGCATGCCGCTGGAGCCCTGGGGCGGCGCGGTGCTGCGCTGGCCGGACGACAAGGCCGGGGACGGGGGCCTGACGGTATGGCATCTGGCCAAGCCGGACAGCCAATGGTTCAGCCCCAGCGAATCGTCTTTCATGATCAACTACCGGGTCGATGATCTCGACACGCTGCTGGCGCAGTTGCGCGCGGCCGGCGTGGAGATCGTCGGCGGACCGGAATCGCACGAGAACGGCGAGTTCGCCTGGATCATGGATCCGGACGGCAACAAGGTCGAACTGTGGGAACCGATGCGCTGGGACGAAAAGAACAAGGGCGGGTGAGCCGCGCACGCTGGCGCGCGGGTCGGTGTCGCGTCACGGTCCGACGCGAGTCCTAGACCGGCGCGGCGATGTCTCGAATGCATGATGCCCACTGGGCAGCACGGCGAAGCTGTGCTGCTATGGGGCGGGAAACAGGCACATCGCGCCCGACACAACGCTCAGGGAATGCGCGTGAACGTCGTGGTCTGCAGGATCGGGCTGCCTTCCTTGCTGAAGAACGCCTTGGTCTCGGTCAGCGTCCTGCCGTCACCGTTCACCGTGTAGATACGGGTGGACGAGGGCGTGCCTTTGTAGGCCAGTTGCAGGACCAGCACGTTGGGCGCGGGCATCTTCATCGCCGACACGTCGGCCCAGTAATCGCCGGTGACCGGGCCCGGGGTGCCATCCAGCGGCAGCAAGGCGTCCGAATGCAGGGTGCTGCCATCCGGATTGACGATGTTGACCTGCGTCGACCACTTGCCATCCGCATGATCGCGGAACTCCAGGGTCACGCTCTTCGGGCGCGCTTCCGGCGGCATCGGCAGCTTGTCGACATCGATGGCCCACTTTCCCGCCAAGGGAGACGAGGCGGCAGAATCCGCGAAAGCCGGTGAAGCATGCAGCGCGGCGGCGGTCAGCAGGGCGGCGAACAGGATCTTCATGGGCATCTCCAAGGGGACGGGTGAACCGGGACGCGACGGGAAACCAGCGTACCTCCCGGATCGCGGGATGTATTTGACGGATTCCAACATCCTGCGGGAAGGCCAGGTCGAGTCCGCTTCACGTGCCAGGCGGCGCCGGACAAAAAGAGAACGGGAGGCGCCGCGCGCCTCCCGCCATGAATTTATATAACGCCGGGGGGCTTGCGGCAAGGCCCGGCGCGTGCGGCAGCATCGCCGTCCTGTCGAAACGGCAACGCAACGGAGCCACGCGATGACGCAGTCCCCGACGTACTACCACGGCACCCGGATCGCCTTTCAGCCAGGCGACCTGATCACCCCGGGCCATGTCTCCAACTACGGCGCCCGCAGGCAGGCGAGATTCGTCTATCTGTCCGCCACCCTGGACGCGGCGATCTGGGGCGCCGAACTGGCGGTCGGCGACGGGCCGGGCCGGATCTACATCGTCGAACCCACGGGCGCGCTCGAGGACGATCCCAATCTGACCGACAAGCGGTTTCCCGGAAATCCCACCCGCTCGTACCGCTCCGCGCATCCGTTTCGCGTCATCGGCGAGGTCGCGTCGTGGGAAGGGCACTCGCCGCAGCGGCTCGCGGAGATGCGTGCGCATCTCGAACAGCTGAAGCGGCAGGGCATCGAGGCGATTGAGGAATGAGCGCAGCGGCGCGTCGAGGGCTTCATTGTGCGCGCGGTGCTGAACACCGCAGTGGGTGCCTGGGTAGTCCCCGGGAAACCGGCACCGGGCGGTGGAAGCGCCGCATGCGCCCGGAGCGCGCCGCCGATGCCCAGGACCATGGCGAGCAGGCCGCCGGATACCGGCGGGAAGCGACCCACCCATGCGTTGAAGCGACACGCGGCTGACGTAGTATTCCGCATCGCTGGTTTTGTCCTGTTCGAGGAGAGTGCGGTGGCGACAAGGATTCTGGAACGACAGGATGGGCCATGGAGGGTGGCGCTTCGCGCCGGCGACCGTTGATGACGGATCTTTCCCGCAAGGAAATGCTTGTTTTCGCCATGGCGACGGATGAGCGCGGCCTGTTCGTTTTCGCCAATGAAAGTGAAGCGACGGCCTACTGCGAAGGCCTGGATGTGGAGGCCGGCGGGTGGTTTTTCTGGAATGCGGGCGGTGTTCCGTTGGAGCCCGAATTTTTCATGCCGAACACGCGAGGAAGGTTCTCGGTCGGAAACGGCCGCTATCGATTGATCCGGGCGGCGCCGGATCATCATGCGGACCTCGCCGGAATGCTGGACGGGATGGCGCTTCTGGAGCCGAATCCATTCTTCGCGTCCGTGGCCGAAGTAAAGGCGCACCTTGCCGGTCGGAGCGGGCGCACGAGCGCCCCGGAGGACGCTGGCGAATCATGGAATGCGGATCGGGCGCGTGTTCCATCAGGCCATGGCCAGTTTCCCGGCAATGGGCACGGACAGGGGCATGGGGAACATGACGCAAACGGATTTCAGTGCCGGAAACGTGAACTCATGGCGCCACGCTGGCTGGAGATTTGCGTCGGCCTGGTGCTGATGCCCTTTACGCTGATGTGCCTGGCGGGTTCAGCGATGATGATTGCTTGGCCCGCGAAGAAAGCCCCGAACCTGTCCATCGCGCTCGGACTGGTGTTCGTCCTGGTATGCCTCTGGATCCTGGCCGTCAGCGTTCGCCTTGTCCTCAACCGGCCACGGCAGGGAGGGCTGCTCGGTCCTTTTGCGCTTCGCGCCTCGGCGGTGCTGTTTTTTGCGCTGCCGATAGGAGGATTGTTCAACGGGCGCTATCGGGCGTTTGATCTCGTCGCCATTGGACAAGCCATCTGTTATCTCCTCGTGGCGGGGAAGCTGTGGTCACTGGCTGGGCAACGCGCACGCAGGACCCGGTGATTCTCATCCCGTCTGCCGCGCGTACCTTCCGGGCGACATCCCGACGTACCGGCTGAATGCCGCGCTGAAGGCGCTGAGCGAACCGTAGCCCACGCGTTCGGCGGCTTCGCCGACGCTGGCGTCGTGGTGGCGCAGCAGATCCCGGGCCAGCGCCATGCGCCAGGACAGCAGGTATTCCATCGGCGCGACGCCGACCTGGCGAGTGAAGCGATCGAAGAACGCCGAGCGTGACAAGGCGGCCCGCTTCGCCAGTTGCGCGACGGTCCAGCCGTGCCCGGGGCGCGCATGCATCTCGCGCAGGGTGGGGGCCAGGCGGGCGTCGGCCAGTCCGCGCAGCAGGCCGGGAGGATGTCCTTCGCCGCTGGAAGCACGCAATGTTTCCACCAGCAGCAGATCGATCAGGCGCGCGAGCATGATCGCGCGGCCCGGATGATCCGCGTCGGCTTCTTCGCCCAGCAGGTGCACCAGCATCGACAGCCGCGGTTGGCCGCGTATGTGCACCAGCGCCGGCAGCAGGGAGGCGAGCAGGGCCGGGTCGTGCGCGTCGAACTGGAACCAGCCGCCCAGCAGCCGCACGTCCGGCGGGCCGTCCGGTCGTCCGTGGCGGATATCCGCGGTGCGGGCGGCCGCGGCATGCGGATCGATCCGGGTGGGGAGATGGGTGCCACCGCTGCCCAGGGTGAAACCGGGCGTTGCCGGCAGCAACACGAAATCGCCGGCTTCCAGCGCGACCGGCGCATGGCCATCGACAGCCAGCAGGCAACCGCCCTCCAGCACCCCGCAGAAGCTGGGTTCGCCGAATTCGGTGTAGCGGACCGACCAGGTGCCGGCCCCGCTGATGCCCTTGGAGAACACCGCGCGGGGCCGGAGGAGGCGGATGACATCGGAGAGTGGGTCGCTCATGGCCGGATTATGACTAAACAAATGAGGACTTTATCGCATGGATAGTCCGGGTGCGCGTCTCTATCGTCTGTACTCCCTTTCCTGGAGTCTTCTGCAATGAAAACCGTCCTGATCACCGGCTGTTCCTCCGGCTACGGCCTGGAAACCGCCCGCCACTTCCACGCGCAGGGCTGGCGCGTGATCGCCACCATGCGTACCCCGCGTCCGGACCTGCTGCCTTCGGACGAGCGCCTGAGTGTCCTGCCGCTGGATGTCACCCGGCCGGAGAGCATCGCCGCGGCCCTGCGCGCCAGCGGCCCGATCGACGTGCTGGTCAACAACGCCGGCATCGGCCTGTTCGGCGCCTTCGAGGCCACGCCGATGCGGACGGTGCGGGACATCTTCGAAACCAACACCTTCGGCGTGATGGCGATGAGCCAGGCGGTGATTCCGCAGTTCCGCGAGCGCGGCGCGGGAACGATCATCAACGTCACCTCCAGCGCCACGCTCGCACCGATGCCGCTGGTGGCGGCGTATACCGCCAGCAAGACCGCCATCGAGGGCTTCACCGCCTCGCTGGCGCATGAGATGGAAACGGTGGGGGTGACGGTGAAGCTGGTCGAACCGGGCTACGCGCCCACCACCCGTTTCGCCGTGAACGGCGAAGAACGCATGCGCGGACTGATCCCCGAGGCCTATGCCGGTTTCGCCAACCGGGTGTTCGCGGCGTTCTCCGAGGGCGGCGACTTCACCCGCGAAGTGGATGTGGCGCAGGCGGTGTGGCGCGCGGCGACCGACACCAGCGGCACCCTGCGCTTTCCCGCCGGCGCCGATGCGGTGGCGCTCGCCCGCGCGACGTGATCACCACGTCGATGGGCGACGTCGACGGAGCGGCGTCGCCCCGGCGCCGGCGCGCGTCGCCACCTGCCCGTCGCATGCACACCCCCTTGACCGGCGCACCCGCAAGGATCCATGTTCTTGACCGGATGCCCCAAGGGAGAAGGGGATGCCCCGCATCGACAAGACCGCCCTGCCGGCGCTGCTGTTCGTCGCGCTTCACGCCGGTGCGATCGGGTTTTCCGGCGGCGCGCCGCTGGCGTCCTATCCCTTTCTGATCGCCGCACCGCTGCTGGCCGCCGCCAGTTGCCTGCGACGGGCGTGGCGCGGACAGCGATTGCTGGAGCAGGGCTGGGCCGCCGCCGCGCTGGCGATGCTGCTGTGGGCGGCGGGCATGGCGATGGCGCTGTGGCAGGCGATGGGCGGTGGCGATCCGGCCAGTGCCGCGAGCCTGCTGCTGTATGTGCTCTACGGCGTGCCGCTGACTTTCGCGATCGCCAGCGTGGACAACGAGGCGTGGTATCTGCGGCTCATCGATGTGCTGCTGGTGGTCGCGCTGGGGACGCTGTACGCCATCCATACCGTGATCCTGGCCACCGACCAGAGCGTGGGCAGCCAGGGCTTCCTGGACCTGCGGCTGACCCTGGATCTGGAGAATCTGTTCATCGCCGTGTTCGCGCTGGCGCGGTTCCTCGCCGGCACCACGCCGAACACGCGCGATTTCTTCCGCGCCCTGTCCGGTTTCGCCATCGCCTACCTGCTGGTGGCGGGCGTCATCAATCATTTCTTCGCCGATGTCGACTATGGCGGATACCCCGATCTGATCATCAGCCTGCCGTTCCTGTGGCTGATGACGCGCGCGTGGGCGCCGCCGTCGTCGGGGCCGGCGCGCGCTTCTCCGCGTCGCGGGCACCTGGTGCGCGCGGGCAGCCACCTGTTCCTGCCACTGACCCTGCTGGTCATCTCCGCATTGGTGGTGGTACACGAGCCGTGGCTGGGCAGCGTCGGGTTCGTGATCGCGACCCTGGGCGCGGGCGTGCGCGGCATGCTGCTGCAGATCCGGACCTACGAGGAGCGGGACCACCTCGACACGCTGGCGCGCATCGACGACCTGACCCGGATTCCCAACCGCCGCCATTTCGAGGAATCGATGGAGCGCGAGTGGCGCCGTTCCCTGCGTTCGGGGGACTCGCTGGCGCTGCTGCTGGTCGATATCGATCATTTCAAGCGGCTCAACGACACCTATGGCCACCCGGCCGGCGATCGCATCCTGCAGAACGTGGCGCGGGCGCTGGCCGCCTGCGCGACCCGCTCCTCGGACACGGTCGCCCGTTACGGCGGCGAGGAATTCGCCGCGCTGCTGCCTTCGATCGGGCGCGAAGGCGCGCTGAAGGTCGCCGAGGCCATGCGCGCGGCCATCGAGGGGCTTGCGCTGCCTTTTCCCACCGATACCGGCCGGATCACCGTCAGCGTCGGGTTGGCCTACATCGTCGCGGTCGAGGGCGGATATCCATCGGAACTGCTCGCGCAGGCGGACGACGCGCTGTACCGGGCCAAGGCGGAAGGACGCAACCGCGTGCGCGAGGCGACGCCGGCGGTGATGTCCTGGCAGCGGCCGCAGACCCAGGTGTAGGCGATACCGGCGGCAGGTTCGGGCCGCTTCACGCCACGCCGCGCGGAAGCGGCCGCAGCAGCAACAGCAGGCACAGGCCGAACATGAACATCGCCATCACCGCGTCCAGCACGCGCCATGCGCGGGGATCGCGGAACACCGGCAGCAACAGGCGCGCGCCATAACCCAGGCTGGAAAACCACGCCACGCTGGCCAGGCAGGCGCCGACCGCGAAGGCGACGCGTGCGCCGCCGGCGTAGCGCGTGGACAGGCTGCCCAGCAGCACCATGGTGTCCAGATAGACGTGCGGATTGAGGAAAGTGAAGGCCAGGCAGGCCAGCAGGACGCGTCGTCCGTCGGCATCGCCACCGGTCGTGGGCGCCAGCGCGCCGCCGCCCCGCCAGGCGCGGCGCGCCGCCATCAGGCCGTAGATCGCCAGGAAGGCCGCGCCGCCGTAACGGAGCGCTTCCAGCAGGGAAGGCCATCGATGCACCAGCGCGCCGATGCCGGCCACGCCGCAGGCGATGAGCAGGATGTCGCCCGACATGCAGGTCAGGACCACGCGACCGACATGCCGGCGCAGCAACCCCTGGCGCAGGACGAAGGCGTTCTGCGCGCCGATGGCGATGATGAGGCCGGCGCCGGCGGCGAATCCGGCGGATGCGGCAGGGAGGAGCATGGACGACATCCGGCGATGGGGCAGCGCAGACTGCCGCGCCGGGCGGATTAAGGCCAGCTGATTTTGCTTTAGGCTGTGAAGAAAATCTAATCTGGAGTTCCCGCCGTGGACCTCATCCACCCGCAACTGGCCGCGTTCGCCGCGGTGCTGGAGGAAGGCAGTTTCGAGGCGGCCGCGCGCCGCCTGTCCGTCACGCCCTCGGCGGTCTCGCAACGGATCAAGGCGCTGGAGGATCGGCTCGGACAGGTGATCGTCGTGCGCCAGGCGCCCTGCCGGCCTACGCCCGCCGGCGAGAAGCTGCTGCGGCGCGTGCGGCCGATGCAGGCGCTGGAGGCCGAGGCGCTGGCCGACTTCCTGCCCGAGGCGGCGGACGCGTCGACGTCGCGCTCGATTGCCGTCGCGGTGAACGACGACTCGCTGGAAACGTGGTTCCTGGGCGCCCTGGCGCGGCTGCACCGGCAGCACGGCTATCTGTTCGACGTGCGGGTGGACGATCAGGACCACACCCTGGAACTGCTGCGCGACGGTTCGGTGCTCGGCGCAGTGACCGCGGAGTCGCGTCCCCTGCAGGGATGCAACGTGCATCCGCTGGGCACGATGCGTTACTGCGCGATCGCCTCGCCGGCCTTCGCCGCGCGCCATTTTCCCCGGGGCGTGGACGCGGCGGCGCTCGCGCGGGCGCCGATGGTGGTCTACAACCGCAAGGACGAACTGCAGGCGCGTTTCGTCCGCCGCATCACCCGTGCGCGTCTCGCGCCGCCCACCCACTACCTGCCCACTTCCACCGGTTTCGTCGACGCCGCCGCGCTTGGCCTGGGCTGGTGCCTGGCGCCGGAATCGCTCGCGGCTCCCGCGTTGAAGGCCAGGACCATCGTCAACATCGATCCCGCCCGCTGGATAGACGTGCCGTTGTATTGGCAGCACGCGGCGGTGAGGTCGAGCACGTTGCGGCAGGTCAGCGATGCCCTGCGGGAGGCGGCGACCGGCGTGCTGCGCCTGTGAAAGGGCGTGGACCGACACGGAAACCCGACGGCGTGTCTGGCTAGACTGGCGGCGTCAACCACGGGACAAGGAAACGCTCATGTGCATGGCATGCAATCCGGGTGCGGCGGAGTTCCTGCGGATGCGGCGCAACGTCATCGGCGGGATGGTCGGGCTGGGGATGGGAGCCTGGCTCGGCGGCACGTCGCCGGCGCGCGCGTTCGCGGGCAAGGGAGAAGCCGATACCCTCTTTCACAACGGCCCGATCCTGACCCTGGCGGGGCATGGCAGGGCCGAAGCGGTCGCGGTGCGCGACGGTCGCATCGCCGCGGTGGGCGCGCGGGCGGAAGTGAACGCCCTGCGGGGCGCCCGGACCCGCATCATCGACCTGGCCGGACGCGCCCTGTTGCCGGGGTTCATCGACCCGCACATGCACTCGGCCATGGCCATCCTGGCGGAGTGGCTGGACCTCACCGCCTTCACCACCCCGACCCTGGCGGACGCACTCTCCAAGGTGGGGAACGCGGCGCGCCGGGCCCGCCCCGGCGAATGGGTCATCGGGCAGGGCATCGACCCTTCGCTGATGCCGGGGGAACCGCTTACCCGGCGATCGCTGGACGAGGTGGCGCCGGAAAACCCGGTCTTCATCCTGGAATCGAACGGCCACGTGGGCTACGCCAACAGCGCCGCGCTCACGCTTGCGGGCATCGGCGCCGAACGCCCGGATCCGCCGCAGGGACGCTACGTCCGTGTCGATGGCGAGCTGACCGGGCGACTGGAGGAATCGCCCGCCTTCAAGCCGATCATGGCGGTGATGCCGATGCCCGACGCGAAGCGTTTCGTGGCCCTGACCCGCCGGCTTTTCGATGAAGCCGCCGCCGCCGGCTGCACCAGCCTGCACGACGCCGGCATCGGCGGCGGCGGCGTGCAGGATCTGGATGCGCTCGATGCGGTAATGGCGGCCAATCCGCCGGTCCGTTATTCCGGCTTTCTCACCTCCGACCTGATGGACGACTGGGTGGCGCGCGGGCTGAAGCCCGGGCACGGCGGGGACCGCTTTCGTCTCACCGGCATCAAGTTCTGGTCCGATGGGTCCAACCAGGCCCGGACCGGCTACCAGCGCGAACCGTACATCGGAACCGACAGTCGGGGAGCGCTGAATTACACCCGCGAAGCACTCATCGAAGGCGTGCAGCGGGCACATGATCTGGGATGGCAGGTGGGCATCCACGCCAATGGCGACGCAGCCATCGACACCACCCTCGACGTCTACGAGGCGGTCCTGCGGAAATCCCCGCGGCGCGACCACCGGCACCGCATCGAGCATTGCAGCCTCCTGCATGGCGATCAGATCCGCCGGATGCGGCAACTGGAGCTGTCGCCGTCCTTCCTGATCGGACACATCCATTACTGGGGGCGCGCGTTCCGGGACGACATCCTGGGGCCCGAGCGGGCGAACCTGTACGATCCCTGCGCCTCCGCGCTGAAGGGCGGACTGCGCATTTCCCTGCATTCGGATTTCAACGTCACCACGATCGAACCACTGCGGTACATCGACAACGCCGTCAACCGGAAGATGCGGGATGGCGGCGAGGTGCTCAATCCGTCCGAATGCATCACGGTCGAACAGGCCCTGCGCGCGGTCACCATCGATGCGGCCTGGCAGTGCCGGATCGACGACATCACCGGCAGCCTCGAGCCGGGCAAGTACGCGGATTTCGTGATCCTGGATCGCGATCCCACCGCCGTGAGGCCGGAAGAGGTGGGAATGCTGGCAGTGCGGGAAACCTGGCTCCAGGGTGTGCGACGCTACCCGCATCCGGACTAGGGCGGATATCCCGCATGTCCGGCGAACACGGAGAAACCACGTGCTGAAAATCTGGGGCCGCATCAACTCGTCCAATGTCCGCAAGGTCCTGTGGGCGGCGGAAGAGCTCGGGCTGGCGTACGAATCCATCAACGCGGGCGGCGCGTTCGGGGTGGTCGACGGACCCGAATACCGTCGCAGGAATCCGAATGGCCGGGTGCCGATGATCGAGGACGGCGATTTCGTGCTGTGGGAATCCAACGCGATCGTCCGCTACCTGATGGCGCGCCATGGCGGGGAGGATCTCCATCCGTCCGATCCCGCCGCGCGCGCCGACGCCGACAAATGGATGGACTGGACCACGTCCGCGTTCGCCGGACCGTTCCGTGGCGTGTTCTGGGGCGTGCTGCGGACACTGCCGGAGCAGCAGGACTGGGCGGCGATCCGGACGGGCATCCACGAAATCGACGCATTGCTGCGGATTCCGGAGCAGGTGCTCGCCATCCAGCCGTATCTTTCCGGACAGGCGTTCGGCATGGGCGACATCCCGCTGGGCAGCTTCATCTACGCCTGGTTCGAGATGCCGATCG
>MTEY01008273.1_pt1 | contig 25586 bp, 24 predicted proteins | sample 1042721 | NCBI WGS metagenome assembly MTEY01 (sample SAMN06185809, study PRJNA358809) | soil metagenome | isolation source: soil biostimulated with seedmeal as carbon source | place: India | collected 2015-05-23 | reverse complement strand
CTCCTACAGGGCTCCTGGATCAGACATAGAACCTGAATCAGGGCCGTACCCACCCACGCTCCAGCAGCGGCCGATCCCAGGCCGGCTCGTCGCTGATGCGCTCCACCAGGAAGTCGATCAGGGTGCGTACCTTCAGGGCTCGACGCTGGGTTGCGGGGTAGACGGCGGAGAAATTGAAGGACGTCAGCGAATAGTCGGTGAGCACCGGCACCAGGCGTCCCGACAGCAGGTCGTCGCTGGCCACCAGGGTAGGAAGGCAGACCACGCAGGTGCCGGTGACGGCGTAGTCCCGCAGCAGATGAACCGAGTTGGAACGCACCTGGCCGGCGAGGTTGAGTTCCACCTGTTCATCGCCGTTGAACACCCACTTGTTGCGTGACGGGTAGCCCTCATACAAGGCCACTTTATGCGCCTGCAGATCCGCCGGCACTTCAGGAGCGCCATGACGCTCCAGATATTCCCGAGAGGCACAGAACAGCCGGCGCACCGAGAAAAGCTTGCGCTCGATCAGCGACTCAGCCAGCGGCGGGAACATCTGGAACGCCACGTCGAAGCCTTCCTCGATCGGATCCACCACCCGGTCGTTGACGATCACGTCCACCTCGATGTCCGGGTACAGGTCCGTGAACTCCGCCAGCAGGCCACCGAAATGGCCGAGGGCGAAGCCCGGCAGCATCTGGATGCGAAGCTTGCCGGTCGGCTTGGCGCGCAGGTCGCGCATCTGCTCCGTGAGGCTGTTGAAGCTCGCCACCATGTCGGCACACTCCTTGTAGTAGGTCTCCCCGACTTCCGAGAGGCGCACATGGCGGGTGCTGCGGTGGAACAGCGGCGCGCTGATGAACTCTTCCAACTGCTGAATGCGATGACTGATGACCGAGCGCGTCACCCCCAACTGCTGGGCGGCTTTGGCGAAGTTGCCGGTTTCCGCAACGCGGACGAAGGCTTCGATGCTGAGCAGGCGATCCATGTTGTTTTCCGTTACTGGCGATGACTTAACTGTAGGGGCGAATTCATTCGCCAAGGACGGCGAAGCTGCCCCCATGAAATCCCAGGGCAGACCTTCGGCCTGCATCGCGAATGAATTCGCCCCCACAGGAAGAGCAATTCGCGCCTGACGTCAGCCTCCGACCAGCCGCCGCTGCATCGGGAACAGCTGCCAGCCGAAGCGCTCGCTCACCACGCCCCACACTCCCTGGGGCGCTTTCAGCATCATCACCACCGCCACGCCGCCGAGGATGATCATGTACAGCGCGCCGAACTCGGCGAAGCAGCTGCGCAGGACGAAGTAGATCAGCGTGCCGATCAGGGGCCCTTCCAGAGTGCCGATGCCGCCGATGATGACGATGAAGATCACCGCTGCGGTCCAGTCCTGCACGCTGAAGGCGGCATCCGGGGAGATACGCAGCTTCTGCAGGAAGATCAGCGCGCCGACCACCCCGGTGCAACCGGCGGCCAACACGTAGACCATCAGCTTGGTGCGAAACACGTTGATGCCCAGGCTGCCCGAGGCCGGCTCGGAATCGCGGATCGCGGTCAGCGCCAGGCCCTGGCGCGAGCGCAGCAGCAGGTAGACCACCAGCACCGCGCCGACGGCAATCGCCAGGGCGCTGAAGTACAGCAGCATCTCGCGACCATCCCGGCTGCTGCCGATCTGCCTCACGATGGACGCCGGCAGGCTCTGCCCCGAACCGCCGCCAAGGCTGCCGACCTGGGCCAAGCCCAGGCGGAACACCTCGGCCACCACCCAGGTGCCGATGGCGAAGTAGGCACCCCGCAAGCGGAACAGCACCAGCGCCGTTGGCACCGCCAGCAGCGCCACCACCAGCCCGGCGAGGAACACCGCGGCCAGTGGCGGCACGCCGAGCTGCGTAGCCAGCACGAAGAGCAGGTAGCCGCCGAGGCCGACGAAGGCTTGCTGGCCCACGGAAACCATCCCGGCGTAGCCCGCCAGCAGGTTCCACATCTGCGCCAGGGCCAGGTAATAGGAAAACTCCACCACCAGGCGCAGCACCGCACGATCCGCCCAGAACGGCAGGGACGCCAGGACCAGCACCAGCACGCTCAGCAGTGCCAGGCCCACCTGGCTGCTGCGGGTAGCGCGCTGGACGAGGTAGGCATTGTTCATCGCATTCATCAGTCGACACTCCGGGGGAACAGGCCGCGCGGGCGGAAAACCAGGATCAGCAGGAACACCAGGTGACCGGCGAGGATCTGCCAGCCCGGATCGATACGCGCACCGATCGCCTGGGCGACGCCAAGGATCACGCCGCCCGCCAGGGTGCCCCAGAGGCTGCCGAGGCCACCGATGATCACCGCCTCGAAGCCGTAGAGCAGCCGCGCCGGACCGACGCTGGGGTCGAAGCTGGTGCGCACCGCGAGGAACACGCCGGCAATGGACACCACCGCCATCGCGAGGGCCATTGCCAGGCCGAAGATGTGGCGGTTGTCGATGCCCATCAGTTGCGCGGTGTGCTGGTCATCCGAGGTGGCGCGGAAAGCGCGCCCCAGGCGGGTCTTGTAGAACAGCAACTGCAATCCACCGATCACCAGCAGCGCGCAACCGAACACCATCAGCGGCATGACGCCGAGGCTGAGCCCACCGACGGCGACGCTGGCCACTTCCAACTCGCCCTGGGACAGCTTGCGGCTATCGGCGCTGAAGAATTCCAGCAGGACGTTCTGCAGGATGATCGACATCCCGAAGGTCACCAGCAGCGGCGGCAGGATGTCATTGCCGAGGGTGCGGTTGAGTAACTCGCGCTGGAGGCCGTAGCCGATCACGAACATCACCGGCACCACCAGTACCAGGCTGGCCAAGGGCGAAAGGCCGAGGGTTTCCACCACCACCAGCGCCAGGTAGGAGGCCAGCACGATGAAGTCGCCATGGGCGATGTTGACCAGGCGCATGATGCCGAACATCAGCGACAGGCCGACCGCGAACAGGGCGTAGAGCCCACCGAGAAGTACGCCCTGCGCCAGGGTATCGAGCCATTCCATCGTCATGCCTCCGCCAGGCCGAAATAGGCCGCCTTGATCTGCTCCTTGCTTGCCTCGCCCGGCTTACCGGAAAGCGAGACCCGGCCTTCCTGGAAGCAATAGAAGCGGTCCGCCACGGCCAGGGCCTGGTTGATGTCCTGCTCCACCAGGATCACCGCCGTGCCATCGGCCTTGATCGAGGGCAGCGCGGCGTAGATGTCCTTGATGGTGGTGGGCGCCAGGCCCAGGCTGATTTCGTCGCAGAGCAGCAGGCTCGGGCTCGACATCAGCGCACGGCCGATGGCGACCATCTGCTGCTGGCCGCCGGATAGCGCGGTGCCGGGGCGTTTGCGCAAGTTGGCCAGCACCGGGAACAGGCCGTAGATGCGTTCCAGGTCCCAGGCGCCCTGACGTTTGCTGTAGGCGCCGATGAGCAGGTTTTCCTCGACGCTCAGCGACGGGAACAGTTTGCGACCTTCCGGCACCAGGGCAATGCCACGCTCCAGCACCCGGTTGGCCGGCAGGCTGCCGATGTACTCGCCCTTGAAACGAATGGCGCCAGGGTCATTGCGGATCAACCCGGCCAGCGAGCGCATGAAGGTGGATTTGCCGGCCCCATTGGAGCCGATGATGGCCAGGGTTTCCCCTTCGGCCAGGTCCAGGTCGATGCCGAACAGCGCCTGGAAGTCGCCGTAGCCGGCGCGCAATTTGCGGATCGTCAGCATGCCTTCAGCTCCCGATGCCCATGTAGATTTCCTGCACCTTCGGATTGGCCATCACCGCGTTGGGCTCGCCTTCGTCCAGCTTGCGGCCGAAGTTGATCACCGCCAGGCGGCCGACCACTGCCAGCAGCGCATGGACGATGTGCTCGATCCAGATGATCGCGGTACCGGAACGGTGAATGCCCTGGATGGTGCCGACCAGCTCCAGGCACTCAGGTTCGGTGAGGCCGCCGGCGATTTCGTCGAGCAGCAGGAGTTGCGGCCGGGTGGCCAGGGCGCGGGCCATTTCCAGGCGCTTGCGCTCCAGTAGGGTGAGCGAACCGGCCAGAGCGTTGGCCTTCTTCATCAAGCCGGTGAGTTCGAGGATGTGCGCGCACCAGGCATGGCCGTCCTTTTCCTTCTGGCCGGCGCCGAACGTGGCGCCCACCAGCAGGTTCTCGAATACGGTCATCTTCACGAAGGGATGGGGAATCTGATGGGAGCGGCCGATGCCACGCTGACAGCGCTTGAACACCGGCTCGCGGGTGACGTCTTCACCCTGGAAGTGAATGCGCCCGCTGTCGGCGGCCACGCCACCGGCGATGAGGTTGAACAGCGTGCTCTTGCCGGCGCCGTTGGGCCCGATGATGCCCAGCGCCTCACCCGGCGCCAGTGCCAGACTGAGGTCGTCGGTCACCTTCACCGAGCCGTAGCTCTTGTGCACCTGCTCCAGTACGAGGAGTTGTTGCATGTCGTGATACCTGTTTGCGGCCATGCTGGCCGGAATTCCCAGACTGCATCCGGGCTACGAACGATGTTCATGAATACGCAAGCCCCGGTAGGGTGCGCCGCGCGCACCAGGGCCTTCCGTGCCGTGATCGCGGTGCGCACGGCGCACCCTACTGTCTCCAGCTCCCTCTCCCTTCAGGGAGAGGGTTGGGGAGAGGGCCGTCCGCGCCCGGACTCAACCGCCGTAAGTGATCGCCTGCATCTCCCCACCCACGGGAATCTGCGGCGCGGTCTGGTTGCTGGTGATCACCAGGTCATAGGTGAAGGGCCCGCCCAGGCGCCACTGGCCCGATACCAGCGGGGTCTTGGCGACGTTCTTCACCGGACCGTTCTTCCAGCTCACCGGGCCGACCACGGTGTTCAGTTCGGTCTTCAGCAGCGCATCCCGGGTGGCCTCGGGATTACCCACTTCCTCGGTGCGCTGGAGGATGTCCACCGCCAGCTCGAACAGCGCATGGACGAAGCCCAGCGGCTGGGTCCACTGCTTGCCGGTGGCCTTGGTGTAACGCTCGGCGAGCTGCCCGGCAGTGAGGCCGTTGAGGGACGAGCTGAAGGGATGGCTCGGGCTCCACCAGATTTCCGTGGACAGGTTGTGCCCGGCCTTGCCCAGGGCTTCGACTGCCGACGGGAACAACAGCGCCTTGCCCACCGACATCGCCTTGGGCTGGAAGCCCTGCTGGCGCGCCTGGGTCCAGAAGGTGGTCAGGTCCGGCGGAATGACCACCCCGGTGACGATCTCCGCCTCGGCTTTCTTGAAGGCGGAAATCTGCGCGGAGAAATCGTCGGTCAAGCTCTGGAAACGACCCGGGTCCACCAGCTGGAAACCCTTCTGCGACAGTACCGGCGGGAAGCCCAGCTTGCTGTCGCCCCAGGCATTGCCGTCACCGTCGTTGGGGAACAACCCGCCGATCACCTTGTTGCTGCCCATGCCGCCCCACATGGCGGTGTAGGTGGCGATCACGTCTTCCAGGCCCCAGAAGAAGTGATAGGTCCACTGGAAGCCTTCGTCCGGCTTGCCGCCACGGGTGAAGAACCAGGGCTGCCAGGGCGCCACGGTGGAGATGCAGGGGATTTCGTTGATCTCGCACTGGTCCGACACCGGGTTGGTGGTTTCCGGAGTGGACGACACCAGCATCAGGTCGATGCCGTCTTCGAGGATCAGCTCGTTGGCTACTTCGGCGGCGCGGTTGGGGTTGGACTGGCTGTCTTTGACAATCACCTCCAGGCGGCAGCGCTGGCCACCAACGGTGATGCTGTTCTTCAGCACCGAGGCGAGGCTTTCGATGATGTAGCCATCCGCTGCGGCGAAAGGCGCCAGCGGGCCGGTCTGCGGGCTGACATAGCCGATGCGGATGACCTTCTCCGCCGCCAGCAGCGGTCCTGAAGAAAAGCCTGCGAGCAGCGAGCCGCCAGCCACGACGCCGCTGGCCCGCAGGAAATCACGCCGGGAAAGCCCGGCACCGAGGAGTTTCTTGTTGTTGTCCATGGCGGATACCTCGACTGGAGAATGAGACCCGGCGCGGGCGCGCAAAGAGGCCCGGCCGGGAAGGCAGTAGGTGCGGATGGATCAGAAGAAGACGGTGATGTCGAAGGAGCCGATCAACTGGCTGTCTTCCTGGCCGCCACCGAATGCGTCGCGACCGTTGCCGCTGTGGATGTCGTAGCGCAGCTCGGGGCGCAGGCGAAGGTTCGGCACCGGCGTCCAGGCCAGGTTGGTGGTGAAGCCGTAGAAGCTGCCCCAGCTCGGGTCAGGAATGCCGGTCTGCGGGTCGATGTTGGCCATCACCACATGCACCGGCGCGTCGGTGTAGAACCACTCGGCGCGGCTGTTCCACATCAGGTTGTCGTCCAGGCGGTGGTACCAGTTGAGGTCGGTGCCGTACCAATGGGCGTTGCTCTTGTCGGCGAACCCCGCGAAAGCGGCGTCCTCCTGCTGGCCGTAGTTGAACTCCACCGCAACCCGATTGCGCTCATCGAGCACGTGGGACACGGTCAGGTACGACGCATAGCGGGTGAGGTCCTGGTCATCGGTCCCGGCCGGAATCGGCGAGCCGCAGGCGCACTCGGCGAAGCTGTCGCCCGCGCCGTTGCCATAGATGTTTTCCCAGTCGACCCAGGTGCGGAAGTCCGCCGAACGCCAGCGCAGGTTGGCGATCACGTCCGGGTCGCCATTGGGGTCCTGCATGTTGTTCCAGCCCTGCACCACACCCAGCTCGAAGCCGAGCATGCTGCCGCCCTCCTCCTGCGGCAGCTTGAAGGAGTACAGCGCGCCCGTGTGCTTGGCCGGGCCGTGCATGAAGGAATAGGTATGGCTGTAGAAATCCGTCGGTGCGGGGCTTGGCAGGGCGAAGCCGATCTCGTTCTCCAGCGGGGTGTGGAACACGCCCAGCATCAGGTTGGAGCCGCCGAGTACCGGGATGTAGAAGTCCAGGTAGGCCTGGGCGATGTTGAAGTTCTCGTCGTTGGCATCCGCGCTGCGGTTGACGCCGAGGTCTTCGTCGAAGCCGTAGGTCTTGAAGAAGCGCGCGTCCTTGCCGTAGAGGGCGGTGACGTTGAAGCCCCAGTCGGCTTCCTGCGGCATCGGGCCCGGGAACGGACCGACGCGACCGATCACATTGCCCTTGGGTGTTTTTTCGATGGCCAGGGCGAACTGGTTGAGGTTGAAGCCTTCGTCATTGTTGAAGAAGGCCTGCTTGCTTACGTCATCGCTGCCGTTGTCGTTGTAGATCCAGCCGGCCTGTGCCCATCCATGGACCTTGATGCCGTGATCCTTTTCCAGGCCGTCGCCGAAAGCGCTGCGGAACAGCGAACCGGACGGCCCCGGCTCGGCAGCCTGGGTGAAGGCGGGAAACAGCGCGGCGGCCGCCAGGACCGGTGCGCACAGGGAGGACGCGAAATGGGGCTTGCGAGAGATCATGGCAGCTACCTTGTTGTTATTAGTCAGCCTGAGACCGAGGTGTGCACCGCTGGCAGTGCGGGTCTGGTTGCTCGGTTGCATCGCAAGCTACAAGCGGCCCTCCCCGCCAACAATTCCGCTTTCAGCGATATGAGTGTTCGTGCTTCGCGAACAATGCTGCGCGCCCGGTGCTAGAGCGGCCGGCGCGGCAATGGAGGAAGGCGGCGTGGGCGGTTATCGGACGGAAACGCGCAACTGCGGCAGGGCCTGGACGTAGGGTGCGCCGCGCGCACCAGCCTTGTTCATACTCCAGGGGGTCGCTGCGGTGCGCATGGCGCACCCTACGGATTGGTGGCGAATCGCTGCACCAGGAAGTCGATCAAGGCGCGCACCTTCGCCGCCAAACGGCGACCCGGCGGGCAGACCGCGTAGATTTGCGAGCTGGGCAGCGGGAAGTCCTGCAGCACTTCAACCAGCCGGCCGCTGGCAAGGCCCTCTTCCAGCAGGAAGCGCGGCAGCGACACCAGCCCAAGGCCATCCATCGCCGCCTGCACCAGCACTTCGCCGTTGTTGGCGATCAGCCGCGGCCGTACCAGCACTGAACGCCATTCGCGGCCCATGAGGAATTGCCACTGGCTGCTGTTCGCACGGTTCTTGTAGCCCAGGCATTGATGCTCGCGCAGGTCATCGGGGACCTCCGGGGTGCCATGGGCAGCCAGGTATTCCGGACTGGCGCAGACCGCATGGGGACAAGGCCCCAGCTCACGGGCCACCAGGGTGGAATCCGGCAGGCGACCGATGCGCAGGGTGAGGTCGTAACCTTCGTTGACCAGGTCCACATAGCGGTCGTTGAGGTCCAGCTCCACATCCAGGCCGGGATGGGTGCGCATGAATTCGTTGAGTGCCGGCGACAGGTGTTTCAGGCCAAAGGACATGGGCGCGGCGAGGCGCAAGCGACCGCGCAGCTCGCTTTGCAGGCTGCGGGTCGCTTCTTCGGCTTCGGCCAGGTCACGCAGGATGCGCTGGGCGCGCTCGAAATAGTCCAGGCCGGTTTCGGTCAGGCTGAGGCGCCGTGTGGTGCGGTTGAACAACCGGCACTCCAGATGTCGCTCCAGCGCACTCATGCGCCGGCTGACCACCGACTTGACGATGTTCAGCCGCTGCGCCGCCGCCGAGAAGCCACCGGTCTCGACCACGACCACGAATACCCGCATGTCTTCGAACAGGTTCATCGCCTACCGCCTGTGAGGAACGAGGGACCGTTATCACAGGTTTAGCGGATTTGGGCATTGGCATTTGTTAAGGCGCGGATGTCGTGCGGATTCCTGTAGGGGCGAATTCGTTCTCCAAGGGCAGCCCAGTTGATCCCAATGGGCGAACCTTCGGTCCGCATAGCGATTGAAATCGCCCCCACAAAAAACATGGCCCCTACAGAAAAACAATCCTCCTGGAAGAGATCCACCTACAGAAGCTCCACCCTCCCCTGCACCACGCGCACTGGCACCGCTTGCAGTCGACTGCCGGCACAGGGACCTTCGATGCAGTGGCCGTCCTCGAAGCGGAACAGCGCACTGTGGTGGGCGCACATCAGTACCTGGCTGCGGTACGTGGAGAATTCGCCGGGACGGAAATCCAGCGGCACCGAGAAGTGTGGGCAGCGGTTGTGGTATCCCCAGACTTCTTCGCCCCGACGGACCAGTACCAGCGGCTGGGCCCTACCCTGCAGCGTGGCCTCCAGCGCCAGGGCGCCGCCGTCGACGATGGCCTCCAGCGCGCAAAGCAGCTTCATCCGCGCAGCTCCGGATTGCCCAGGCCCCAGTTCCATGGGCGGACCTCGATGTGCTCGAACAACCCTGCGCGCACGTAGGGGTCATCGCCGAGAAAAGCCTGCACCTCGCCCAGGCTCATGGCTTCCACCACCAGCAGCGTGCCGTTCATGCGGCCGTTGCCGCTGTCCAGGGTCGGGCCGCCGAGGCGCACCACCACCCGGTGTGGATAGGGATTGCGCAGGTGCTCGCGATGGGCCGGGCGCACCTGGTTACGCAGGGCCAGTTGGCCAGGCTTGTCGGTGGCGAAGACGGCGAAGTACTGGCTCATGACGTTGCACGCTCAAGCACGAAGTCGTAGCTGACCAGGCGGAACGAACCGTCGATGCCATGCTCGGCCGCCAGCGGATGGTCGCCTTGGCAGGGCTCGTAGATCACCTTGAGCGAATCCTTCACACCGAACACCACATCCGACTCCAGGTAGGGGTCGTCATGGTTGAACAGGTGGGTGACCAGGGTACGCCGCCCCTCGGCCATGACCATGAAATGCAGGTGCGCCGGACGCCACGGGTGGCGGTCGCTGGCCTGGAGCAGGCGCCCCACCGGGCCATCAGTGGGAATGGGGTAACTCACCGGGACGATGGTCCGGATCGCGAAGCGGCCTTCGGCGTCCGTGCGGTAGCGGCCTCGCAGGTTGGCCAGCGGCTGGTCCGGGTCCTGTCCCGAATACATGCCGTTCTCCGCGGTCTGCCAGACATCCAGCACGGCGTTGGCGATGGGCTCGCCGGTAACGTCCCGTACACGTCCCAGCACCAGGGCGGGCTCGCCCGGAGTGAAGGCCATGTTTTCGCCAGGGCTGCGTTCGGGCATGCCGGCGATGTAAAAAGGGCCGAACACCGTGGTTTCGGTGGCGGCTTCGCTGGCTCGATGGTTGATGGCATCCACCAGCATGGACAGGCCGATCACGTCCGAGAGCAGGATGAATTCCTGGCGCACGGCGCCATCGCACTTCTGGCCGGTATCGGTGAGAAAGCGGATGCCCTGCAGCCACTCCGCCTCGGTCAGTTCCACTTCGCTGGCGAAGGCGTGGAGATGTCGAACCAGGCCCTGCACCAACTGGCGCAGGCGCGGGTTGGGCGTATTGGCGAAGGCGGCAACGGCCTGGGCGGAAATCTTCGATTCGTTAGTCGGGATGTTGTTCATCTTGTGGTCCCGTGGGTCCAGGTCTGCTGATCCGTAGGGTGCGCCGTGCGCACGAGAAAGCGCGTGTGCGGGAACTGGTGCGCAAGGCGCACCCTACGAGCGACGTCAAGCCGGTGGCAGGCCCTGCCAGGCGCGTACGAGCATGGCTTCGATGGCGTCCTGCTCGAACGGGCGTGGGTTGTAGTAGGGGCTGGAGCAGGCGATTACCGCAGTCTCCGCCGGGCCTTCCTCGGGCAGGCCGATCTCGGCCAGGGAGGCCGGAATGCCCAGCCTCTGGTTGAGCGCGAACAGCAGCGGCCCCACCTCCTCCGCCTCTTTCCCGCCCAGCGCACGCGCAGCGCGGCGCAGCGGTTCGGCGGCTGCCTCGCGGTTGTAATGCGCGGCATGGGGCAGCACCACCGAGTGGGCCTGCGCGTGTGGCAGGTTGAAGGTCCCGCCCAGGGTGTGGCAGAGCTTGTGGTGAATGGCCATGCCCACCGAGCCCAGGCAAATGCCGGCTAGCCAGGCACCGTAGAGCGCACGGCTGCGGGCTTCGGCGTCGTCCGGGTTGGCGACCACGCCCGGCAGCGACTCGGCCAGGGCGCGAATCGACTCTTCCGCCATCAGGGTGATGATGGGGTTGGCGTCCTGGGCGTAAAGCGCTTCAACCGCATGGGCCATCGCGTTCATGCCCGAGCAGGCGGAGATCGCCGCTGGCAGGGTCAGGGTCAACTGCGGGTCATAGACCACCGTCTTCGGCAGCACGCGGAAATCGCGCCCGGTCTTCTTCAGGCGGTTCTCGGTGAGGCCGTAGATGGGGGTCATCTCGGAGCCGGCATAGGTCGTCGGCACGGCCAGGATCGGCAGGCCGGACTCCAGGGCAATGGCCTTGCCCAGACCGATGGTGGAACCACCGCCGATGGCGACGCAGCAGTCGGCGCCAAGCCTTGCCGCCTCTTCACGGGCGGCACGGGCCACCTCCACCGGCACGTGCATCACCGCCTGCGGATAGACCCCGGCGGAACGCTCGCCGAGTATCGCCGCCACTCGCTCGCCGAGGTGACGCTGCTCCGGGGTAGTGAGGATCAACGCACGACGAGCACCCAGCTTGTCGAGTTCCTCGGCCAGGGTTTCCAGCTTGCCCCAGCCGAACACCACGCGAGAGGCCAGACCCTGGTAGATGAAAGGATTCATGCTCAACCTCAACGTTTGAAATGGGGCGGAATCTTCGCGTCCACATTGACCCACACCGAACGGGCTTCGGTGTAGTCGTGGATCGCTTCGAAGCCCATCTCGCGGCCATAGCCGGACTGGCCCAAACCGCCGAAGGGGCTGCCCGGACTGACGCGCTTGTAGCAGTTGATCCAGCACATGCCGGCATGAATATTCGCCGCCATGCGGTGGGCACGCTGCAGGTCGCGGGTCCAGAGGCCGCTGCCGAGCCCGTACTGGGTGCCGTTGGCGATTGCCAGGGCTTCTTCATCCGAGGAGAAGCGCAGCACGGTGACGAACGGACCGAACACCTCTTCCTGGGCCACACGGTGGTCCGGCTGGGCTTCGACCACGGTGGGCTCGATGTAGTAGCCGTCAGCGAGCGCCGGATCGTTGGGCACCTTGCCGCCAGTGAGAATGCGGCCGCCCTGGGCGCGGGCAACGTCGACATACTCCAGTACGCGGTCGCGGTGCTGGGCAGAAGTCAGCGGCCCCATTTCGGTGTTCGGGTCCAGCGGGCTGCCCAGGCGGATGGAACGCGCCAGGCCGATGAAACGCTCGAGGAATTCGTCGGCGATGCGCTCATGGAGGATCAGCCGCGAGCCGGCAATGCAGGCCTGCCCCTGATTATGGAAGATCGCCCAGGCCGCGCCGTTCACGGCTGCCTCCAGGTTGGCGTCGTCGAAGACGATGTTGGCGCCCTTCCCGCCCAGCTCCAGCTGCACGCGCTTGAGGTTGCCCTGGGAGGCTTCGACGATGCGCCGGCCGGTGGCGGTCGAACCCGTGAAGGCGATCTTGCCCACGTCCTCGTGCTCGGCCAGGCGTTGGCCGGCGGTGTGACCGTAACCCGGTACCACATTGACCACGCCATCGGGGAAGCCGACTTCCTTCATCAGCTCGGCGATGCGCAGGGTGGACAGCGGGGTGATCTCCGACGGCTTGATCACAACCGTGTTGCCGGCGGCCAGCGCCGGGCCCATTTTCCAACTGGTGAACATCAGCGGGAAGTTCCACGGCACGATCTGCCCGACCACGCCAATGGGCTTGCGCTGCACATAATTGAGGAAGCCGGTTTCCACCGGGATCACCGCACCTTCGATCTTGTCGGCCATGCCACCGAAGTAGCGGAAGCAGGCGGCCGTGCGCGGCACGTCCAGGCTGCGGGAATCGCGGATCGGGTGACCGGTGTCCAGGGACTCCAGTTGCGCCAGCTCCTCGAGGTGCTCCTCGATCTTGTCCGCCAGCTTCAGCAGCAGTCGGCCGCGCTCGGCGCCCGACAGGGCGGCCCAGGCCGGAAAGGCACGCTTGGCGGCGGCTACGGCGAGGTCGACGTCTTCGGCTTCGGCGGCGGCGATATGGGTGATCAGCGAGCCGTCATGGGGCGACAGGACTGAGAGGGTCCCGCCCTTCTGGGCCCGCACGAAGCGGCCATCGATGAAGAGTTGGTTCTGCATAAAAAAGCTCTCCGGGCGCCGTGACAAGGCACGGCGTCCATATGTGGCATGAATTGGCCCCCTCTCCCCTCAGGGCAGAGGGTTGGGGAGAGGGGCGCTGGGAGTCAGAACTCCACCGGGTACGGCGGCAGCTCACCGCTCTCGTAGCGTTGCGGCAGGTTCGGCGTGGCGTTCTCCCACACCAGCAGCATGGAGCGCTTGGTGGAGTAGCCCTGGTGGCGAATGTCCGCGGGCATGGCGCAGATGTCACCCGGGCGCATGGTGATGCGGGCACGCGGGGCACCGTCGTCCTTGTCAGCGACATCCCAGATGATTTCGTCTGAAAGCTGCAGGAACCACTCAACGCGGTCGTTGCCGTGGAACACCGGGAGGATGAATTCCTCGGTGGTCGGGCAGAACAGGCTGGCCTTGCACACCGAGCTGACCGAGGGGTTCCAGGTCACGTCGGAACGGGACAGGTATTTGTAGAGGTTGAAGGCATGCAGCTCGCCTTCGAAGCCTTCGGCGGCGTGGATTTCCGGCTCATCCTGGGGGACGTCGGCGAACTGGCGGTTCACCGGCAGGTCGTTGCGCAGCGGCGAATCGTCCGGCAGGCCCGGCATCCGGCGGGTGGCGACGCGGAAGCGCTCGATGGCTTCGATGTTGTCACCATTCTTGCGGCCAAAGGCGCTGCCGGTTTCTTCTGGTGCGGCGAAGGGGTCGAAGCCGGCGTTGGTCCAATCGCGCAGGATGGCCTTGAAGGTGGCCATGATCTTCGGCGTCTCGAACTGCTCGGTGTAGTCGACGCCCGCCTCGCGCAGCACGCCGTTGAAGGTGCCGGCGTAAAGGTCGACCTTGCCGTAATGGTTGCGGGTGCCGAGGACTTCATCGAAGTTCACCCACCCGTAGAAGAAGCCCCAGGCCACGTCGCGCATGGTGGCGCGCAGGAAGGCGTCAGCCGGAATCAGGTGCGAGCGCTGCTGACCCTTGGCCGGCCACTGGATGCGCGCGAAATACTCATCGCGGGACAGGGTGAAGGCACCCAGTTTGAAGGTGCGGTAGCCGGTGACGGCGTCGGGCAGGCTGGCCTCGACCTCATCGGCGGCGAAGCTGGCGGAAGTGTCGAGGGTTTCGAGCATGGCCATGGTGGATTCCTCTTGTTCTGGTTGTGGGTCAGGCGGTCACTTCAGGCAGATGTCTGCCCACTTCTCCACCGACAGCGGTCCCTTGATGGTCTGCAACAGCAGCACACCGGGACGCGCACTTTCGAAGCGGTAGGCGCAGCCCGCCGGCAGCAGGGCCTGGTGACCGCGCTTGAGCAGCACATAACCCATCGGGCGCCCCTTCGGCTGCTCGCCGGCCAGGTGCGTGCCTTCACCAGCTGCCAGCGGTTCGTCGAGCTTGAGGAAATCCACCCGCACGTCGCTGTCCACGGAAATTACGAATTCGTCGTGGGCGGCGGTGTACCAAGGCGAGGTGCCCTCGGCACGCAGGGTTTCGATGACGTAGCCGAGGTTCAGGCCGACCACCACCTTTTCGTAGGGGGCTGAACGGCTGGCGACGTCGAAGATGTTGGAGAACGCGTAGTGGCGGGCTTCGCCCTGGATGATCTCGATCGACCCCATGCGATGGTCGTCGAGCGAGCCGAAGACGGTATGGAACGCGGCAGTGCTCATCTCATTCACCGTTTGTTGTTGTAGTGGTGAGTGAACGTTACGAGGGGCGCCGACCGGCAACAATTCCAGGCCGGGCGACAACAGTGTTTGCAAAACGCGAACAGTGCACGAAGTGCTCTAGCCTGGTCCTTTCAGCGGGACCTAGGGTTAAGTTCGCAGCCTGGCATGTCGGTTGGCGATTGCTTTAGGAAGACTCTATCGAGCAGATAAATCGAGTTAATCGATTATTCCAACCCAAAGAAAAGGCCTTTCCAGAAGTGGCAACAACGCCCCAATAAATCTCATAACGCGTTGTTTTTATTTAACTTAACCAACTATCACTGACATCGATGACAACCATCATCGAGGATCACTTCTTCATCGAAATCACATCAGTAACATGGGCCCCACAGACGAACACCACCCCCCTCACCAAGGTGCCCAAAATGAAAAAGCAAATCCTCGCCAGCCTGTTCATCGCCAGCCTGTCCGCCACTGCTTTTGCCCTGCCCCAGGGTGCCGTTGTCGCTGAAGGGGGTTCCGACCGCACCACCATCAACCGCGTCGCCGAAGGCGGTGCTGAGCGCACCGGCGCCAACCGCATCGCCGAAAACGGCTCCGACCGCTCCCACTCCCTGCGGGTTGCCGAAGGTGGCTCTGATCGCACCAAGGGCTTCGAAGTAGCCGAAGGTGGTTCCGATCGCACCAAGGGCTTCGATGTTGCCGAAGGCGGTTCTGACCGCACCAAGGGCTTCGATGTTGCCGAAGGCGGTTCTGATCGCACCAAAGGCTTCGATGTTGCCGAAGGTGGCGCCGACCGCACTGGTGCCAATCGCATCAGCTGATCCCGGAGCAGTTCAGAGGCAGGCAATCACGATGTATGCAGTTCCTCGAAAGGCAGAAGGCGCCACATGTGGCGCCTTCTTCTTTTTGGGGACTAGAAAAGATCGTTTCAGGTTGGTTCTTGTAGGGGCGAATTCATTCGCCAAGCAGATCGAAGATCTGCCCGTCGGGCCTGCATGGGGCCGCTTCGCCGCCCTTGGCGAATGAATTCGCCCCTACAGCCAGCCCGATTGCGCATGAGTTCAGGCCACGCACTTCTCGAAGGTCGCCTGCATCTGCGCAGCATCAATGGTTCCGCGCTTACCGATGAACACCAGCTGGGTAGTGGGCTCCCTGCCCTCCCAACCCGATTCCGGCAGGATTTCGCTGCGGCTTCCCACCAGGTGCAGGATGCAACGCTTGCCCGGCGCTTCGGCGATCTGGCAGACCCCCTTGGCGCGGTAGATATCCGTCGGCAGTGCCGCAAGTGCCTGGCGCAGGGCTTTTAGCGACATCGGCCGTTCACTGGCGAAACTCCAGGTCTCGAAGATCGCCGAGTGATCCTCCTTCACGCTCGCCACCGCCGGAGCGGCCGTGACCGCAGCAGGACGGAAGCTCCACCCCGCCTTGAAGCGCCCCACTCCCAGCACAAGCTCCAGCGGGACGTCGCCGTACTCGCTTTCCAGCAGCCGGGCATTGGGATAAAGCCAGCGTGCCTTGAGGGCGTCGAGCTGGTCGCGGCTGACCCGGTCGACCTTGTTCAGCACGATGATGTCGGCCACATCCAGCTGCTCCATCGCCAGCTGTGCCATCTCGCCATTCAGGGACTCGAACTGCTCGGCATCCACCACCGTCAGGATGCTGTCGATGGCGAGCGCATCGCGGAATTGCGGGTAGCGCAGGGTGTTGGCGATCTTGCTCGGGTTCGACACGCCGCTCGCCTCGATCACGATGTACTCGGGGCGGTTGCTGCGGTCGTCCAGAAGTCGCCCCAGTTGCTCGATCAGGTCGCTTTCGACGGTGCAGCAGATGCAGCCATTGGCCAGGCTCACGGTCGTCTGGGTCTGGCTGACGATCAGTTCGCTGTCGATGTTGATCGCCCCGAAATCATTGACCATGACCGCCATGCGCAGGCCGTGGTCGCTGTTGAGGATGCGGTTCAGCAAGGTGGTCTTGCCGGCGCCGAGAAAGCCCGAGACCAACGTCACGGGAATGGGGGCGAGTCTGCTCAAGGGCTGGTCTCCTGGCCGTTTACATCAGAAGTTCGGTAGCTCGAAGCGCCAGATGGCGGCGTGACTGGTGTCGTCGAATTCGCCATGGCGGTCCCAGGTCACTTCGCCTTCCAGCAAGGTCAGTTGCACCTGGGTGTTGTGGATGTTGCCCTTGGGCTCCACTTCGAAGAGGTTGCGGTCGAGCACGATCAGGTCGGCGGACTTGCCCACTTCGATGGAGCCGGCCTTGTCCTCGATGCCCATGCACCAGGCGCCATTGATAGTCATCACGCGGATGGCCTGCTCCAGGCTAATGGGGTTCCCGTAGAACCCGCCCTCTTCCTCACCGTAGGGATTCTCACGGGTGACCATGGCCTCGAAGCCGATCCATGGGTTGATGCTGGACACTGGCCAGTCGGTACCCATGACCGCTACGCCGCCGTGCTCCAGGACGCCCTCGAAGTTGTAGGCGCGCTGCATGCGGTCTTCGCCGAACACCGCGCGGGCGTTGGCGAAGGAAGACGGGAACCAGCCCACCGGCGAGAACTCGGCGGTGACATTGAGCTCGGCGAAGCGCGGCAGGTTGGCATCCAGCAGCGTGGTGCTGTGGGCGCATTGGTGGCGCACGCCGCTGTAGCCGTTGCGCCAACGCGCTTCGGCCACGGCATCGAGGAACAGGTCCGACGCGCCGTCGCCGGTGCAGTGGGCGATCACGCGGATACCCCTGCGGTCCATGTCCACCACCATGTCGGTGATGTGTTCCGGGGTCAGGTTGAGGTGACCGCGCCAGCTGGCATCCCCCGGCCAGGCGCTGGACAGGTAGGACGAACGGGATTCGTGGGTGCCGTCGAAGTGGAACTTGACTGCGTTGGCGTTGAGTCGGGCGCTGCGGTAGTAGTGGCGCTCCCCGGCCAGCAGCTCCCAGCGGCGCTTCACCGGGAAAATGTCGTCCTGCCAGCTGATGGCAGCCTCGACCCGGACCGACAGCTCACCGGCCTGGTCGATGGTTTTCAGGGCGTTCAGGCGATGCTCGCAGACATGGACGAACTTGGTGCCCACCACGCCATGGCCGCTCTGGAACCACACGCCCTCGCGGTAGGCGCGCTTCAGCGCGTGTTGCGGCGTGGGCGGCATGGCGGCGTGCATCAGCGCGTAGGCACCGTCGACCAGGATGCCGGTGGGTTCGCCGGTGACGCTGTCGCGCTCGATGTAACCATGGCGCGGGTCCATGGTGTCGGCATCGATGCCGGCCATTTCCAGGGCGCGGGAGTTGACCATCATGCAGCCCCAGGAGCGGTCGAGGATCGCCACCGGACGGTCCGGCAGGACGCTGTCGAGCCAGTGGCGGTCAGGCACCAGTCCGGCCTGGCGGAAGGTGTAGCGGACGAAGTACTGGCCGTAGACCCAGCCATCACCCGGGTGGGCGGCGGCATAGTCGAGGATGGACTGGCGCACCTGTTCCGGAGTCGGGTCTTCCACGCCCACTTCCAGGTAGCCCGCATAGCCGGGGGCCAGCTTCAGGTCCGGGTGGGTGTGCATGTCGTAGATGCCGGGCATGGCGAAACGGCCCTTAAGGTCCAGCACCTGGGTGCGCGGACCGATCAGGCTGGCCATGTCGGAGCTTGCGCCCACCGCGACGAAGCGCCCGCCTCGAACCGCCACGGCTTCAGCCCAGGGATTGGCCTCGTCCACGGTGTAGATGCGGCCGTTGGTCAGCACCAGGTCGGCGGCGCCGGTCGGGCCGGGAACGTTGCTGGAGCGGTAATCGGTGGGGTTACCCATGGCAGTGACACCTTCTTCGGAATGCGCGCGGGCTTTCCACCCGTCTTGGCAGAGTCAGTCGTGAATCGTTGGAATCGTGGTCCGGGCGCGCCCGGTTGGCAGGCGCGCCGCCGAATCATTCGTCGTCGCGGGCGGGAATCCACCACTCCTCACCGCGCACGGTGCGGATGTACTCCGGCCAGCGGTAGCGGTGCGGCGCCTGGAAATCCTTCGGCAGCAGCGGCGCTTGCCAGCGACTGCCGCCGATGCCGCCACCGGTGCGCTCGACGAACTCGGCGCGTGCGGCAGCCAGCAGGTCCGGGCGAGCCAGCAGGTCCACGAGGGTCGCAGCGATGGTCTTGGCCGCCACCTGGATCATCGGGTCGATGGTCTGGCGAATGCCGCCCAGGGCGTTGGCCACCCAATCGGGATAGGTGTAGCCAGCCGGTGCCGAGAGCATCGGCCGCGCCACCAGCAGGCGCACGGTCGGGCAATGCCAGGTGTATTCCGGGTAGTCGTCGGAGGTCAGGTACTTCTGCCAGGCCGGCATCTGCAGGCGCAGCCGGCGCTCGCACTCCTGCGGCTCGATCAGTTCCTCGGTGGCCGGCAGGAAGGGTTTTTCCATGGGGTCCAGGCCCAGGTTGGCCTGGATTTCCTGGGCGATTTCGATGGCCTCGTTCCCCCACTGCGGCGCACCGACCAGGGCCAGGTTGTCGTAGGTGGCCTGGGCCATCACATGGTTGGGCAAGCCGCCACGGGACTTGCACACCCAGGTCTTCTTCCACTGGCAACCGGTCGCCAGCGCAGCGGCAGCGGCGTTGTTGTCCATCACCTGGGCAATGGTCTCGGCCTGCTCGATGGAATCGCAGCGCAGCAGGTACTGGATCTGCGAAATGTGCGGCGGCAGGTTGTCCGCCGTCGCCTGGCCAGCGGTGAGGATGGCCTCGTTGTAGCTCCACAGGCCGGTGAACGGCAGCGTGGAACGGCGCAGGCTTTCGTTCAGGGTGTAGAAGTGCACCAGCGCATCGTTGGCGCCCGGCGCGCGGGCAGCCAGGTGGTTCTGCGGGATCGGGCTGTATTTGTCCGACGCGATCCAGTTCTGCGGCTCATCGCAGGTGAAGGTGTAGATGTAAGCGTAGGCGATACCGCAATGGGTATCCCAGGTGGTGGTGTTGTTCAGCGGCAGCATGTAGGTGGGGTGGAAGCTGATGGCCGCGTCGATATCGTCGTAGTAACCCTTGGCGGCATGTACCGGCTTGGAAGCGCGCAGCTTTTCCGCCGGCTCGCCGAAGAACTTCAAAGTGCCCTGGATACCGTGCTCCAGCATCGCTGCCTTGGCCGCCAGCAGGCCACCGAGGGCGCTGATACCCAGTGCCGAGTGAGGATCGGTATGGCCGGGGGCAAAGCGCGACAGGCCGTCGCGCGGCATCTTGCGGGTTGCCGCAGCCTGGCAGTTGCCGGGCACCGCGTCGTACTCGCCATAGGTCGCCACCACCGGGCCTTCACCGTTCTTGAAGGTGGCGCAGAACGCCGTGGGCATGCCACCGCTGCCCTCTTCCACCTCGAAGCCTTCCTTGCGCAGCAACTCGACGTACCAGGCGCAGGACTTGTACTCGCGGAATGCCGGTTCCGCGTAATGCCAGATGACCTGGTGCCAGTCCGACAGGGTCTTGTGCTGCTGCGCCACCCATTCCAGGGCGAATTGCTTGGGCTCGTGCATGAAGGAGGTTCCTTGATGGTGTGACCGTGCCCGTCCGTGCAGGGCCAGCGGTGGGCTGGCCCTAGTATTGTTGAGTCGAGCGATACAACAATCGATTTATTTCGCCACTAATGTTTAGATATTTTCACCTCACCGCAATAATCCGGAGCCGCCATGCGCTTCCCCTCGATGACCGCCCTGCGCGCCCTGGACGCCGTCGCCCGCCTCGGCAGTGTGTCCGCTGCCGCCCATGAGCTGAACCTGACCCGTAGCGCCATCAGCCACCAGATCAGCAGCCTGGAAGAGAGTCTTGGCTTCCCCCTGACCGAACGCATCGGCCGCGGCATCGGCCTCACCTATCGCGGCGAACGCTATGCCCGCGAGGTCCACCGCATCCTGTCCAACCTGGAGGAAGCGAGCCGACGCCTGGATGACCAGGAAATCTCCGGGCGCCTCTGCGTCAGCTGCAATCCCGGCTTCGCCACCTATTGGCTGTGCCATCACATCGGCGGCTTCCTGCGCGAATACCCGCAGGTCCAGTTGCAACTGATCTCGCCGCGCACGCCGGATGATGTCAGCAACGCCAACGTCGACCTCTTCATCGCCTACGGCATTGGTGACTGGCCCGACATGTCGGTTGAGCAGATCGTCGCCCTGCGCTTCTTCCCGGTGTGCAGTCCGCGCCTGATCAACGCCATGGGCGGCCTCAAGACCCCACAGGAACTGGCCGGATTCCCCCTGCTGCACATGAGCGACTACAGCGACTGGCGGGTCTGGCTCGCCGCCGCGGGTGCCTCCAGCGTGGATGCGGGTACCGGCATCGTCTTCTCCGATGCCCACTGCGCGCAGTCCGCGTGCATCGCAGCCCAGGGCGTGGGGATGGGCGACAACCTGATCAGCGGCGACGCCCTGGCTCGTGGCCTGCTGGTGCGTCCATTCGAAATCGCCATCGACTCCCATCGTGGCTATTACGTGGTGGCGGACCCGCAGAAAGCCGAACGCCCGGCCGTACAGGCCTTCAGCAATTGGGTGAAGACGCAGCTGCAAGCCTCCACCCAGATCTGGCAGGAGCATCGCTGATGCCTGCTTTGTAGGAGCGAGCTTGCTCGCGAAGCCTTGGTGCCGGCCCTTTCGCGAGCAAGCTCGCTCCTACGGAACACGCCGCGTAAGCGGGGGTAAATGTCCAAAAAAACTAAACATTAAGGGAGAAATAATTCCATTGATGTAGCGCTCCCTTTGACAATAATGGCCAAAACGCCCAATCCGGGACCCATTTGCGAGTCCCAGCACAACAAGGGGAGTAACCAGCGTGCCCAGCAGTCAGGCCATCCAGCTCAGCGCCCAGGGGATCAGGAAGCAATACGGACATTTCACCGCCCTGGACGGCATCGACCTGGACATTCGCCAGGGTGAGTTCCTCACCCTTCTCGGCCCGTCGGGTTCCGGCAAGACCACCCTCCTGATGATCCTCGCCGGTTTCCTCGAAGCCACCTCAGGCACGCTGATGGAGAACGGCGACGACATCAGCCGCCGACCGGCGGAAAAACGCAACTTCGGCATGGTGTTCCAGGGCTACGCACTGTTCCCCCACATGTCGGTCGAAGACAACGTGGCTTACCCGCTGCGCATCCGTAGCGTGAAGGCAGAAGAACGCCAACGTCGCGTCAGGCATATCCTCGAGGTCGTAGGCCTCGGCGCGCACATGAAGAAAAAGCCAGCCGAGCTCTCCGGTGGTCAGCAACAACGCGTCGCCATCGCCCGTGCGCTGGTGTTCGAGCCGGACCTGCTGCTGCTCGACGAACCCCTCTCCGCCCTGGACAAGAACCTGCGCGAGCAGCTCCAGGCCGAGCTGCAACGCATCCACCGCCAGGTGGGCACCAGCTTCGTGTTCGTCACACACGACCAGGGCGAGGCGCTGGCCCTTTCCACTCGCATCGCGATCTTCAACCAGGGCCGCCTGGCCCAGGTCGACAGCCCCGAAGACATCTACGACCGCCCCAACAGCCGCTTCGTCGCCGAGTTCCTCGGCAAGATGAACCTCTTCCCCCTGGCGGACCTGACCCGTAACGGCACCAACGCAAGCGGCCGCTGCGGTGACAACCAATTGCACGCCGCTGCACCGCAGACACTGGGCGATCAACCGAAGCTGCTGGCGGTACGCCCCGAGCACATGGACCTGCACACCGAACGCCCCGACCTCAGCGGGCACAACATCGTCGCTGCGCACCTCACGGAAAAGGTCTACCAGGGCGCCAGCACTCACCTTGCGCTGAAGTTGGGCCAGGACGCCCCGGCCATCAACCTCGCGGTACCGGGCAACCACCCTGGCGCCCAACTGGCCAGCGGCACACCGGTGTGGCTGAGCTGGCCGGTACAGCGCAGCTTCCTGCTGGATGCCTGACGCCGCGAACCCCATTAGTTCGACTGCCTCCCTACAACAACAATCGGCCGCGTCCCAATGGGCGGGCCACGCGAGGAATTGCCCATGAGCCAGGAACATCAGCGCGACTGCATCGAAGTCCTCATCGAGAAAGCCCGTGGCGGGCAGATCAACCGCCGCACCTTCATCCAGGCGATGGGCCTGCTGGCCGCCGTGCCACTCGCCATGCGCAGCGGTATCAACTGGGCGGCCGACGGCAAGCCGCTGGTCGTCGTGAACTGGGGTGGTGATGCCCTGGACGCCTTCCGTCGAGCCTGGACCGACAGCTTCAGCCAGAGCACCGGCATCCAGGTCCGCATCGACGGCGCCGGCCCCACCGAAGGCGCCATCCGCTCGCAGCTGGCCAGCGGCAAGCCGAGTTGGGACGTCGTCGACGTGGACAGCTACAGCGCCATGACCCTGGGTCGCGACAAGATCCTCCAGCCGCTGGACTACAGCGTCATCCAGCGTGGCCAGGTCGCCCCCGGCCTGGCCCACGACTACGGCATTGCCGGCTACCTGTTCAGCTACGTGATGGCCTGGGACAGCGAGCAATTCGGCGACCAGGGCCCGACCAGCTGGGCCGATTTCTGGAACGTGGAGAAATTCCCCGGCAAGCGCACCCTCTACAAGTGGATGAACGGCATGCTGGAAGCCGCGCTACTGGCCGACGGCGTACCGGCCGGGCAGCTCTACCCGCTGGACGTTCCGCGCGCCCTGCGCAAGATCGACGAGCTCAAACCCCACGTCCTGTCGTTCTGGAGTTCCGGTGCGGAGAGCCAGCAACTGATGATCGAAGGCGAAGTCTCAATGGGCGCCATCTGGAGCACCCGCGCCAAGCTGCTCGCCGAGGACAGCGAAGGCCGCATCCGCTGGGGTTACGACAATGCCTTCCTGAACGCCAGTAGCTGGGCGGTGCTTTCCGACAACCCGGCCGGCACCCAGGAAGCGATGCGTTTCATCCAGCACGCGCTGCAGCCGGAAGGCCAACTCAAGTTGTTCGAACTGCTGGGTAACGGACCATCCAACGGTGCCACGCAGAAACTCATGAGTGCCGAACAGCGCGAGGCGGATTGCGCGTCCGAGGAAAACTTCAAGAAGCAGATCTTCCTCAACACCGAGTGGTACGCCGACAACTACGCCACCACCCTGGAACAGTACCTGACCCACCTTTCCAAGTGAGCCGCCGCGCATGAGCACAACCCACTCCGCCAACCTGGAGCGCAGCCTGCTGCTGATCCCTCTGCCCCTGTTGCTGGTGGTCTTCTACCTGCTGCCTTTCCTCGGCGTAGTGGGCTGGAGCTTCACTCTCCCGGAGCCCGGCATCGAGCAGTACCAGCGCATCGCTACCGACCCCGCGATCCACGACATGCTCTGGCGCACCCTGCGCCTGTGCCTGACGGTCAGCACCCTGGCGCTGGTCATCGGCTACCTGCTGGCCTACTGCTGGGTGTTCAGCCCGCCGTTCTGGCAACGCATGGTGGAGATCTGCATCTTCATCCCGTTCTGGATTTCGGTGCTGGTGCGGGCGTTCGGCTGGCTGATCGCCCTGCGTAGCAACGGCGTGCTGAACGGTGGGTTGATGGGACTCGGCCTCATCGATTCGCCGCTGCAACTGACCCGCAACGAGACAGGCGTGGTCATCGGCATGCTCCACTTCATGGTGCCGTACGCCCTGTTCCCGCTGCTTTCCAGCATGCGCCAGCTCGACCAGCGCGTGCTGCTGGCCTCCCGCGGCCTCGGCGCCGGCGCGCTGCGCACCTTCTGGCAGGTCCTGCTGCCGCAGACCGTACCGGGCCTCTTGGGCGCTTTCATCATGGTCTTCGTCTTCTGCCTGGGCTTCTTCATCACGCCGGTGCTGCTGGGCGGCGGCCAGACGGTGATGATCGCCGAGTACGTCTTCCTGCAGATGTTCCAGACCAGTAACTGGGGTCTCGGAGCCGCACTCAGCGTGGTGCTGCTGGCCCTGGTCAGCGCCCTGATCTGGCTGCTGCTGCGCATCACCCGTGTCAACCGCCTGGTGGGCTGAGGTCAATTCATGAATACACATAAAACGGGCCTTTCCACCCGCCTGCTCGCCACCGTGGCCATGGCCTTCATGCTGTTCCCGCTGCTGACGATCATCCCGGTGTCGTTCACCAGCAAGCGCTACCTGTCGATGCCCAACGGCAACTGGTCGCTGCGCCACTACGAAGCCCTGCTGGGCAACCCGGAGTGGATGGCGAGCATCCTCCAGAGCCTTGGCATCGCCTTCGCCACCAGCCTGATCGCTACCGCCCTGGCGGTCAGCTTCAGCCTTGGCATCTGGTACCTGCGCTCGCGCCTGGCAACCGTGCTGATCGGCCTGGTACTGCTGCCCATGGCGATTCCGCCGGTGATCTCGGCGCTGGTCCTGTATTTCATGGAAACCAACCTCGGGCGCATCGCACCCGGCTTCGGCTACGACACCATTCCCGGCGTGATCATCGCCCACGTGGTGATGGTGGTGCCCTACGGCGTGGTGACCATGCTGGTCGCCCTGAGCCAGATCGACCGTCGCATCGAGCTGGCCTCGCGCAACCTCGGCGCCAGCCTGATGCAGACCACCTTCCTGGTGGTGATGCCGAACCTCAAGCTCGGCATCGCCTCCACCGCCCTGCTCAGCTTCGCGCTGTCGTGGGAGGAAGTGGCAGTGACCCTGTTCATCACCAGCGTCGACGTCAACACCCTGCCCCGCCGTATCTGGGGCGGACTGCGGGACAACGTCGACCCGAGCGTGGCGGCCATCTCCGTGTTGCTGATCGGGGTGACCCTGCTGGTGCTCTGCGCGCGGCTGCTGTTGCAATACCTGGCGGAGCGCAAGGCCAGGGAGGCCACGACCCGCATGGCGACCGCGCCGGCCTGATGCGAAAAAGCCCGGACTTGATCCGTAATGCTGTTCACATAAGAACGCCGCTAATCCCTCACCGGGTGAGCGGCGTTCTTGATTTCTGCAGCGGGGAAACGCTGTAGGAGCCAGCTTGCTGGCGAATGGGCAATATCCCGGAAAGCTTCGCGAGCAAGCTCGCTCCTACAACAACAGCGA
>MTEY01002868.1_pt1 | contig 25623 bp, 18 predicted proteins | sample 1042721 | NCBI WGS metagenome assembly MTEY01 (sample SAMN06185809, study PRJNA358809) | soil metagenome | isolation source: soil biostimulated with seedmeal as carbon source | place: India | collected 2015-05-23 | reverse complement strand
TGAATTGCTGTGGCCTCAGCCAGTGGCATAAATTGTAGGCTTGCAGTAAAGAGTAAGCTTGTGCTTATAAGAATGATTCCCCGAAAAACTTGCAGCTTTAGATTGCGCGTCCTCAAGGCCCTTAACCCTGATTTTGGCAAAGTAATGGCGGCCATAAGCGTCGTGTGAATCATATAGCGTGCCCAGACCACAACGACTACAGGATATATTCCGGATAGATATTTTGAGACAGAGTCCTGGCAAGAGAAGAGGAAGGTGGCTGCTAAGATAAATAGCATGCCTTTAATATGATTGTTGGCTCTTGAGCGATAAATGTTTGATTGAGTCATCGCTTCTCTCAAGTTACGGTTTGGTCAGGCAGAAGATGGCGTGCTGCGCTTGCAGAATAAAAATTCTCAGTGGAACGGTTGTTTGGCAAGGATATAAAGGCGAATTCATGGAGCTATAGAAAAAACGGTTGGTTCGAATCGTGACCTCAGAAAAAAAGGCCGCCAGTGTGTAGCGGCCAGGTCTCAAGCCTTAGCTGTCGACTAAGTCACGTCTATCGGAGCTCTCCCTGACATTTGTCGGGTGAGCACGGGCAAAGGAACTTGCCCGCAGGTGCGAGAGGAACCGGTAATTCACTGCCGACACAACGGAATCTCCGGTACCTCTCGTAATTATATGCAGTTCAAAACCTTAACATTGCAGGGAGGCCGAACTGCAAAATAAGGTTAAGTGGCGCGCTTGAAAGATGGTGCCAGCTCTTTCATCAACAATTTGTACTCAGACAGCATCGCATCGTACAAAGCCTTATGGCGCGGTTCCGGTGTGTACTCGAGATCATATTGAGCGAAGAGCGAAGCAGTTTCCTCGACCGATTTCCACACGCCAGCTGATACACCGGCAAGAATTGCTGCCCCTAAGCAAGCTGCAATGTCAGTGGTCTTCATCGTACGAACTGGTAGGCCGGAAGCGTTCGCTTTGATTTGGCACCATGCTCGACTTTTGGCGCCACCGCTCAATGAACGAATCTCTTCGACTTCCACTCCGAGTGAACGAGTGGCTTCCAGCATCCGCAGAAGCACCATTGACACCCCTTCCATGATGCCGCGTGCAAAATGGGCTTTTGAATGTGCGAGGGTCACATTCAAGAACACGCCCTTTGCGAGACACTCCGTATCGGGCGGACCCGATCCTTGCAGATGAGGCAGCACCCGAAGGCCGTCACTGCCGGGGTGGATGCTTTCTACCTCGCAATCGATAAGTGCATACGCGTTGAGGCCGCAAGTACGTTCCACGTCCATTTCGGAGGCGCAAAACGTGTCGCGGAACCATCGAATCGCCATGCCACCTGTCGAGTAGGCATGAACCATGTACATGCCAGGGATACCACTGGCGAAACACGGCATTTCCCCCGAAGGATCGATCACTGGCTGTGTCGTCATGGCAACTGAGGCCAACGCAGCACCCGTGCTCTCTGAGAAGATCCCGGGGCGAACGTTGCCAACACCAATTGCTCCACAAGCCTGGTCCAAAGCACCCAGGCAGACCAATGTCTCTGTGGACAGGCCAAATTCACTGGCAGCTTCTTGGGTCACATTGCTAATTGGTGAACCCGGACGTTGGATCTCAGGAAGCTGCGACTCTTTGATGCCGAGCAGGTCGAGCATGGCCGGCCAGTACCGTCTGGTGTTGATATCCCAGTACATAGTCGAGCAAAGAAGTGAATCTTCAGACGCAAATTGCCCGGTGAGAAGATAGATGAAATAGTCTTCTATCAGCAGGAATTTGGTGGTCTTAGCAAATACTTCGGGTTCATGTTTTTTTACCCAAAGGATTTTTGACGCAGGCCAAGTCGCTGACATTCCCACTTGGCCAGTTGTCTGGTGCACGACGTCGCGCCCGAATTGAGCCTCGATCCAAGCAGCTTCTTCTGTTGCTCGGTTGTCCATCCAGACGATAGCAGGCCGCAATGGCTCGGCTTGTTCATCTAGGAAAAATAGTGTTTCACCTTGGGCTGAGATTCCCAAGGAAACGATCTCGCTTTTGGCAATCTTCGCCTTGGCGACAGCATTGGAAAGAGCAACCTTGAACGCATTTACGTAAGTCTGCGCTTCCAGTTCTACCCGAACGGGAGTAGGCGTAAGCAGGGAGTACTCGCAAGTGTGGCTACCCTGCTCATGGCCAGTTTCGTCGAACACGGCAGCTTTGATCGCCGTAGTTCCAATGTCAATGCCTAGAACGTATTTCATGTACAAGACCTTATGCCGTCAATACGATATCAGCTCGAGGTATAATTCTCGCTTGGCGCAAGACTCCAAGTGATGAGGGCAATGCCATCACCAATGTTGGTCAGCTGATGCGGAATTGTCGGCGGCACAAGTACTGCATCACCTTCGTGCATCTCGTGGTAAACCTCTCCAACTCTCAGAAGTACGCTGCCGCGGGAACAAAAAAACACTTCATGAGAATGAGGATGACCAGGATCTACTGCTCCAGTTTGTCCGGGGCTCAACTGGGAGGTGCCAAAGGTTAAAAGCTCCGTCTTGTAATAAAGACGGACTACTTCCGCGCCTTCCATGAAAATTTGTGTGTCGGAAGATTTTTTGTGTTCACTTTTCATGGTGATTCCTCATCTATATGCTTTTTGTTCTTATAGCGAATTCATAATGTTGATGACGCGTTCCAGATTTGCGCGGAAGTTGCCCGCCGGGAGGAAACGACTTTCAAACAGCGCACCTCCCATGGTGAAAGCGAAGGGGTTGATTTCATTAATGATTCGAATCCGCTCTTCGCTGGCAATGCTTCCTGCAATAATGACCTCAGTGGTGGCACTGGCTACCAGGCGTTTGGCGAGCTCTACCGGGTCGCCGTCCACATAGCGATATGCAACGAGATCCAGACCGTGTACTCCTGCTTGTTCAAGCCGTTTACCATCTGCCAGAACTTCTTCCAGAGAACCTTTCAGCCAGACGGGGCTGCCGCCCACATCTCCAACAAACGGGTAGTAACGAATCGGTTTGTCTTTCAGATATTCCGCTACGGACGGGAAGAACCGAGTGCCAGTCAAGTAATCGAACCCGTACTCTACGGCCATCTTGGCGCTTTCAAGGCAGGATTCTTCGGTGTAGGTGACTACTTCAAGGAAGGTCACCTTTTTTTCCTGTTTCATTGCGTCGATGAGTTCTCTCATCTCACCGTCAGAAATACCGACATTCTTGAAGCCCCAAAACTTGACCGGGAGATCCTTGCAGGAGTTGAAGACCTCCAGCGCGTTCTTCACGGTCAGGTCGTTATGGGTGAGCATTACAATGATTTGAGATTGCATAACTGGCTTCCAATGGTTCACGTCTGAGGGCGTCGCCGTTGCTTCTCGTAAGTCCGCGTAACGTCCCCGTGAGATGTATCTCCAGAGGGGACTCTGGCTACATCTTGAGGACTTCCTTAGCAGAATCTGTGCCACCAGAAATATGGCATTCGAGAGGATGTGCGAGGCGCTATGTGAGGCTAAGTCATTGATATAAAAGATATTTTTATAATTATAATCTGTGCCAGAATGAAACAATTTTGGTGACATACATGTTTGATCGGCTGGGGTAATAGTTAAAAAGCGTGTCAAAATGGAACGTCAATCAACGCCTAGAGGCTATTTGTTCCATGTTGGTACGTTTAAGGAATGAGGGGGACGACTTATTCTGAGCTTGGATGATTTTTTCCCCGGTTCTGGGTGGCGCGGACAGATGTCGGTCTGCGTTGAGGGGTTCTTGAAGTTGATTCAATCTGAGCCCTTTGACGTAGAGCAGCATCATCTCCCTGGTTCCTGGGGCACCGGATGCGCGAACTAGTCCTGAGAGGCGGGGAGGGGAAAGGGAAGGGAGAGGGATGGAGGGGGCAGTGCCGGAGGCGTACTGTCGCTTTGAGCGCCATAGCTCCTGTGAGCAGATGTGCTAAGGGAAGCTTTAATGGTGCACAGCGGCCCCGCTAGCTAAAAGGAGGCCGCTGTATGTGAAACTCATCCAGTGGTTTTGCTTAGGTATACCGCCGGAATTGCTCCGCGGAAAACGCGATCCATCACAATTGCCAAGGCAACGATGGCCAAGCTAGCGCGTAATCCTAGGCCAAAATCCAAGCGGGTTAGCCCTCGTGTCACCTCGGCACCAAGACCACCTGCCCCAACGAGACCTGCCAAAACAACCATGGCCAGGGACAGCAAGATGCATTGGTTTACGCCAACGAGGAGGGTTGGAAGTGCGGACGGCAACTCAATCTTCCAGAGCAAGTCCAATTTTGTCACGCCGATGGCTTTGCCGAGCTCAATACGTTCGCGAGGAACCTGCGTCATCGCCAATATCGTCAAGCGAACCATCGGAGCGATCCCGTACACGATCGTCGAGATCAGGGCGGGTACCGTACCGAGGCCAAAAAGGATGACTGCTGGTACGAGATAGACCCATGGGGGTAACGTCTGCATGATGTCCCAGATCGGTCGTGTGATCGTTTGGAGCCGTTCGCTCCGAGACACCAACACCCCTATTGGAACCCCCAAGCCAATGGAAAACAGGACTGCCAGGATAACAAGTGCAATGGTCTGAATTGTGGCGGTCCACATACCGAGCCATACACAAATTGAAAGTCCTGCGATTGTCAGAATTCCCATTCGCCAGCCTGAGATTGCAAGCGCTATTAGGCCGAGGGCCCCTATCACGACAGGCGACGGTGCAATGGACAGTACGGCAACGATGCTGGCTACCCAAAAGTCGAAAAATGCTGATATGGCCACAAAAATGTGATGGTAGTGGACGTTTAGCCAAGACAAAGCTGGGCCAAAAACTGAGCCGGGAGATACCTGAATATTATCCATGACTGCCTCCGGTTTTAAGTGCTCCCAGACGCTGCGAGAATCTGTCCAATACGATGCTGAGTACCACGATAGCGATGCCTGCATTGATTGCTTTATCGATCTGCAGCATTCGAACAGCATCGTAGACGGTTTGCCCCAGTCCTCCTGAACCAACAATTCCTGCAATCACGACCATGCCAAAAGCAATCATCAGGCTTTGATTAATACCTGCCATGATCGACGGTACTGCGAAGGGTATGTAGATCGTGAAGAGCGCCCTGGCTGGCTTCATGCCTACGGCAATACCCAGTTCACGATACTGCAAAGGTGTCATCTTGATTCCATGTGCGGCCAGACGCATGGCCGGTGGCATGGCTACAAAACTGGTTGCCCACATAGCAGTTGTTGGGCCATACCCGAGAAGTGCAATACCTGGGAGAAGGTATATGTAGGCTGGCATCGTCTGAATGAAGTCAAGTATTACGTCGCTAACTTTCATAAGGCCTGATGTTAGGCCAACTAGAATGCCTGCTGGTATAGCAATTACCAGTGCGAGGAACGTGGAACTCAATACGAGGGTGAGTGTGCTCATCGTCTCTGACCACAATCCCATTGCATGACATAGCCACAGCCCAGCTACAGCGCCAATCGCAAAAATACGGCCGACAAGTAACCAGCCTGCGACTAGCACCACTAAGAGAATGAGCCAATAGGGTGGAAGCGCAAAAAAACTATCTATAAGTTTGAACGCGCCATCTAGTGTTGTTCTGGTAAAGTCAAAAAAGCTGGTGGCGTTATCATTTATCCACATTAGGCCGTCGTTGACAGCCAAATCGAAAGAGTCTGTTGCTTCTGACATATCAATCACCTGGAGCATAGGTACAAGGTGTAGCTTAACTAATGTCAATGCCTCGCACGGCCTTCAGAAGATTTTCGCGAGTAACAATTCCCAGATTTTGGTTGTCACGCCTAATAATGATCTCATCTGCACTATGTTTTAGAGTGAGATCGATAAGCGTCTGTAGATCATCATCAGAACTGGCGCCAAGAGTTTGCGTATCTGCAGATTTTCCTTCCGGCAGCTTGGACATGATCGAGTGTGCTTTTACTAAATGCAGTCGTGAAATCCCTTCCACAAAATCTGCTACATAGTCATCGGCGGGACGTAGAACGATCTCTTCAGGAGTTCCGATTTGAACTATCCGGCCTTCTTTCATGATTGCGATCCGGTCACCGATCCGTATCGCTTCTTCCAGGTCGTGAGTAATGAAAATCGAGGTTTTGTTGAGATGCGTGGAGAGTTGCTTGAACTCGATTTGCAACTGCTTGCGGATGAGAGGGTCTAGCGCACTGAAAGGCTCGTCCATCAGCAGGATCTCGGGGTCCGCTGCAAGCGCCCGAGCGATACCCACCCTTTGTTGCATGCCGCCTGATAATTCTCTTGGATAGCGATCTGCCCAGTTCAGGAGACCTACGGTCTCCAGTGCCTTACGACTGGTTTCCAGTCGTTGGTTCTTTGATATCTTCTGGGCTTCCAGTGAGAGAGCTACGTTCTCCAGAACCGTCCTATAGGGAAGGAGGGCAACATTCTGGAAGACCATCCCGATGTGCTTTGCTCGGAGCGTTCGCAGGTCGTTATCGTTGAGTTTGCATACATCTGCACCCCGTACGATAACCTCGCCGACGCTTGGCTCAATCAGTCGATTGAAGTGCCTAATGAGGGTGGACTTCCCACTTCCTGAAAGTCCCATGATGCAAAACGTTTCGCCTTCATAAACATCGAAAGAAGCGTCGGCAACTGCGACTACACAACCAAACTGTTTAAGTATTTGTTCTTTATCATGGGTGCCTTTCTTTGTTGCTTCCACTGCGGCGGCCCCGTTCTCGCCGAAGAACTTCCAAACAGAACGGCACTCAATGGCTTTTTTTCGGTTAATGATGGGTGCTTCGGTGTTTATTCTCATCGTATTCATTATGCCTCCGAAGGCCTGAGATCAAGCTGAAAAGAGGTGCCAGGCTTACGCTAGGCACCGGCATATGAATCGAGATTATTTCGGCGACATGATCGACCACTTATCAACCAATGGCTGGTTCTTGCTCCACCAGGCATCAACCGCCTGCTCGATGGTCATGCCATTGTTGATGTCAGCAGTAATTTTGGTTACGTCGTCAATTGGCACATACACGGTAGCCAGCGACTGACGCACGTGATCGTTCTTTTCGGAGAAACCCTTATTCGCGATCCAGTAGTAGGCTTGCGAAGGAGCGAATGCACCCTTGGGGTCGTTGAGGAATTTTACATCAAACTTCTGAATCATCCAGGAAGGCTCCCAAAGTGTTACTACGATGGGTTCCTTGCGTTCGAGAGAGGATTGAAGCTGTGCGACCATCGCAGCAGTGCTGCCATCGATGACCTGATATTTAAGGTCATACTTTTTCACGGCGTCGCCGACCTCGCGCATCAGTCCGGATCCAGGCTCGATGCCAATGATCTTTCCACCGACTTTGTCAGAAATGCTGTTGAGTTGATCGACCGAATCTATTGGCATATAAGAGGGAACAACCAAGCCCTGGCGTACGCCGTAAGAGGCGATTGATACTTTCTCAAGCCGATTCTTGAATTTGCTCCAATAGTCGGAGGTCAGATAATCGACGCTAGAAAGTAGGATGTCGACGTCGCCTTTCTGAAGGGCGCCAAAAGCAATGCCCCACTCTGAAAATTTTGTAAACTCTACTTTGTAGCCTTGTTTCTCTAGAAACTTTGCTGTTGGTAGGGAAATAGCCATCTGGTCTTCCCAGGAGAGGCTACCTACCTTAATGGTGTTCTCTTCGGCCTGTACCGATATAAAGCTAAATACTGCAAGGGCAACAGCGGTTATGAATTTCACAACGGTTTTCATTTTATAGCCTCTTATTCTTGTTTCGGAGTATCAGGTGAACAGCAGGTTGGTCGTTTTCAGTCTTTCTCACTCATCTTGTCCTACACCGTCTTTAGCAGGCTTCATGCCAAGATTTCCGAAAAACTTTCCGCCGCTACGCCCTCCAAATGCTTACAAAATCGAAGGTTTCAATAGTCAGACTAGGTGCTTTCAGCGGGTCTATAGGAAATTTGCGAGCAGTATGTGTCAATGTGGGACGGTTGCTCGGAAGCTGACTCTGTGAGTTTGGGTGCTTTAGTCGGATTTAATGTGTCATATTGGCACATTGGCTAAGGGTGGAAATTGTGATGTTTCAAACTGGCACATTTGTCGCCAGGCTTTGAGTTCATTGTTTGGATAACGAGGCGTGTGGCGGGACCAAATGAGAATTTTTTGTTCCAGTTTGCGCCGGTTGGTTCGTCCAGGATGGTTGCGGGATCAAGACAATTCGGCTTTTTTGCAGCTGGGCAAGGGGTGCTAGCTGTATGCGGATGGTCAGAGGCAGAGGCAGAGGCTGCGGGGTCTCGGGGGACGTATGCAGGCGTTGCTTCAGATGACGAGTTCTGGGTCAGGCTTTTACCCAGGGTTGACAGGATCCAAGCGAGGGTGGGGCGGCGTTGCTGGAGTCTGGCGGGAAAACTGAGTGGATCGGAGATACGCAAAGCATGCAGCTGTCGGCATCCTCCTGCCGACAGCTGTCCGATGGGGCTATCGCTTGGAGGCACGTCGCCTTTCACGAAAGCCGTTTACGTCAATACCGTACTCTTTCACCTTTCGATACAGGGTGCTTCGGGACAGTCCATATTTGTCTGCCACGGTGGTCAGGTTCCCATCGCAGCTTTCAATTGCTACCAATAGCCATCGTTGGAAGTTTTCCTGGAGCGATTCACACGATCCGTTGAGGAGCGCCTGCGGATCATCATCCACGCTGCCCTCAACAGAGGGTGGGAGATGGCGGCGGGTCAGAATGTCTTCGTCGCACAAAATCATCGCGGCTTCACAGGCATGCTCCAGCTCCCGCACGTTGCCGGGCCAGGAGTGTTTCACCATGGCATCCATCCATCCAGCAGCAATCTTTACTTGCCGCCTTTGTGCCTTTGCGAAATTGCCAATGAAGTATTTGATCAGCAGTTCGGTGTCGCCGGCGCGTTCCCGGAGGGGCGGGATAGCGATCTCAACCGTGTTCAAGCGATAAAGTAGATCTTCCCTGAACATACGGGTCCTGACTAGTTCGCGGAGATCCACGTTGTTGGCGGAGATCACGTTGACATTGACGGGAATCGGCATCTTACCGCCTATGCGGACGATCTCGTTCTGCTGAAGCGCCCGTAACAGTTTGCCTTGAGCCTCAAGCGGCAGGCTGCCAATCTCGTCCAGAAAAAGCGTACCATTTTGCGCCAGTTCGAATTTGCCAATGGCCCCATTCTTGTTTGCGCCGGTAAACGAACCGGACACATAACCAAAAAGCTCGGCTTCAATGAGTTCTCGCGGAATTGAGGCGCAGGAGATGGCTACGAAGGGCTGGGCGCGCCGGGGGCCAGCATTGTGGATCCCTTGCGCGAATAGTTCCTTACCTGTACCGCTCTCGCCGTTGATTAAAACCCTGCTGGCCTTTTTCGAAATTCTTTTTGCCAATTGGACGCATTTCTTCAGCTGCGGAGAGGCGCCTTGAATATCGTCCAATGAATAATAGGCTCGATTTCCCCCCACCTGAGTGAGACCCTGCATAATTTGCTTATCAGATGCCAGGAACAGCGCCATGCCTGTAGATGCATGCTCTGTGTCAGAAAGGCGCTGTACACGGCACAGCCATTTGCTTTCGTTGTTGTCCTTTAGTGTTAGCGAAATGCTGTGCTTTTTATTGGAGTCAATCAAATAAGTAAGGTCTTGAATGCTCGCAGCTTCAAAGAATTCTGCTATGTCTCTCCCCAGTAAATCGGAAGAGGAAGCCGATAATATGTCTTCGGCGGCGGAGTTGGTATAAGTGATTTTATTGCTGGTGTTGAGCGCAATAATCCCATCTGGCAGCACGCCGCAGATGGAGTAGACCAGGGAGCTCAGGTAATTTTTGGACTCATAAAGATATTTGCGTTGAAGCTGGGAGCTTATTGTGTCCGCTGCAGCGGAAACCATCGATAAGGTCTTATTACTATAGTTTTTCAGAGCCGAGGCTAAAGATACGCAGGCCACAACATTGCCTTCATGATCCACTATCGGGGCTGCATAGCAGAGCGAGTTATGGAACACTTCTAGATAATGCTCGCTTCCGCAAAGCGAGATTGGCTTGCCTTCCTGGAGGCATAGCGTAGTTGCACGCGCGCTGAAAAACTGCTCGTCGCAATATACACCGGGCTTGTTATAGTAGTTTTCTTGAACGCTCAAGCTCTCCAGGCCACCCGTCACATGCAGAATTACCCCTTTTCTGGATGTCAGCATCACAATGAACGGGTTGTCACTGGTGGAGAACAGAATCATATCGAGCACTGGCTTTGAGATATCGATCAGCTCGGAATAATCTTCAAGCAGGTCTCTGAACTCGTCTTCGGGAAGGAGTCGAGATTCCATAGTGCTATGGGGATTTACGCCATTGGCGCGGCATGCTCTCCAAGAGCGATAGACATAATCTGGCAATGAATCGGCGTTGATTTGATTCCCTGCAACAAACTGGTCCCAGAGCTGGCGAGTATGTACAGTACGAAAGTCAGCTGCCATGATTAGAAACGCCTCGACCTCTTAGCAATTACTACCTGAACGGCAGATGGTTCAGACATGCTACTGGCCTTCAGTTTCGCTTGCCGAAGGGCCATGCTGCCTGGCCACCCTGTCGCCTACCGACTCCTGGCTCGATAGCTCGACACAATTTCCGACTGACCAAGCAATTCCCGCGCCTACGAGCCGTATGCTTCATTGAGACGGCCTTGATACTCCATGAATCGCCCGTCTTCGCCACATTGAGATCCTCAACCCGAAGCGAAAGGTCGTCACGTTGACTTCATCTCCTCACGGATGCGTTCCAATTTGAAACGCTCGAGGCTCTTAGGTGGGATTTTGTCTCATATTAGGACGTTTTTCCGCGATTGGTATAGTCGGAGTGGTGATAAGGCTTCGCGTTTTATGTGCCAATCTGGAACGTTAAAAATGTGCCTAAACGATCCATTGATTTTGAATGCCCTTGAAAATCAATGATTTGAGCGCGTTTAGCAGAAAGCGATTGTGATCGGGTTTCTGGCACGGAGGCTGCTAGGGAGATTGCAGCTCGTCACACGCCGATGGCGGGCGACCCATATGGTTTAACTGAAAGGGCACGAATAATCATGAGTCAACTCCGTGGTGTATTTACTGTTGTGGCGACCCCGTTCAAAGAAGACGGCGCGATCGACTTCGATGGCTTTGGCCGCAACCTCGACTACTACGCCGATAATGGTGGCCACGGCGTTTGCGTGGCGGGCACCCTCGGCGAGTACAGTGCGATGACCATCGAAGAGCGCAAGCAAGTCTTCGAGTTTGCTGCTAAGCGACTGAATGGCCGTTGCCCCCTGATGGCAGGTGCCATTGCCACTACCACTCAGAAGGTCATCGAACTGACCAAGCATGTGGGCGACAACGGTGGTGTAGGTGTTCTGCTGCTATCCCATCCTGGCTTGGGCCTCCGCCCCGATGAGCTGTACACCTACTACCAAGAGGTGGCAGATCAAACCAAAGTCGACATCATGTTGTACAACAACCCGGGCAGCAACGGCATCGACATGCCGTTTGAGCTGGTAAAGCAGCTCAGCGAACACCCCAACATCGTCGCAATCAAGGAATCCTCCAATGACGTCAAGCGGATTTCCCGGATCGTTGACGAGCTGAGCGGGTCGTTGACTCCGATCTGCGGTTACGAGGACATGTACCACGAAGCCTTTAGTGCCGGCGCACAAGGCTGGGTTTGCCTCGGTGGCAACTTCGCTCCGCGCATGGTTCGTGATCTGCTGGAACTGGTGCAGACCGGCAAGACCGAAGAGGCTCGAGAGTTGGCTCGTAACTATCGCCCGCTGGCGCGCTACTTCGAGAACACCTCGAAGTTTATCCAAGCCACCAAATATGTCATGGACAAGGTTGGTCTCACTGGTGGTTATTGCCGTCGTCCACGTCTGCCGCTCTCGGCTGCAGAAAAAGCTGACATTGATGCCATCCTGAGCAAGACGAAGCTTTACTAAGAGGGCGCATCACCCGAAACGCTGGGCAGGTCTCGGCGTTTCGGCCCATTCAATGTCTCTCACAGTTAGGCAATAAGCGACTGACATGAAAGAAGTTAACCGTTTCCCCGCGCCCGCTGGCGAGTTGGGTTGGTTTCGCACCGCCAACAACAAGCATCACGTGTTTGCGCATCCTGACGACATCTTGAAAGACTACGATTTCATCGTGGTCGGTGCCGGCTTTGGGGGCATCATGGCCGCCTCGCGGCTGGCGGAAAATCGTCCAGGGGCTGCCATCGCAGTTTTTGATGCCGTAGCCGTCGGTATGGGGGATAGCGGACGAAACGCCGGTTTCATGATTGATGTGCCCCATGTCACGGTGGGCGATCCCAAGACGGACCTTGATCATCATAAATGGCGTCTGCGACTGAACAATGTCGTTATCGACAGGATGCGTAGCATCAAGAACCAGCACAATCTCCAGTGTGACTGGAATGAATGCGGAAAGTATCTGGCCGCTCGCGAGAAGCGCTGCCTGCCGGCTCTAGACAATCTGGCCAAGTTTTTGGACGGAATTGACCGTGAAAGCCGGATGCTAGAGCGTGAAGAAGCCGCTGCGGCCTTAGGGACGAGCTATTACATTAAGGCTCTATATACTCCCGGCACGATTCTTATTAACCCGGCGGAAACTGTGCGCGGTCTGGCTACGACGCTTCCAAGTAATGTTCATATATTTGAGAAAACTGCTGTCATAGAAGTTGTCGAGGGTGCAAAGCCTAGCGTGCGCCTAGCCAACGGTAGAACAGTGAGTGCCAAGAAGATCATTCTCACGGTCAGTGCCTTTATTAACCATTTTGGTATTAAGGAGTCCGGCAGACTGTTCGGCATCAATAGTTTCGGTGCCTTGACGCGGGTGCTAAGTGATGAAGAACTCGAGCAATTCAAGGGAGTTGAGCCTTGGGGTTGTACCGCGGCCCACCCAGCGGGCACAACCGTACGCTTTACGACAACCAAGCGAATTTTCGTACGAAACGGATTCACTTTCTCTACCCACCAATGTACGTCGCCCCAGCGGGTGCACTATGCGCGCAAAAAATTGCGCCGTGCTTTCGAGTCTCGCTTTCCGAAGCTTAAGCATGTCAACTTCGAATACGTACATGGTGGCATGATTCCATTGACTCGTAATACACAGTCCTTGTTCGGCAGCGTCGTCCAAAATGTGTATGCGGGCACCGTCGGCGACGGCTTGGGTATTACTCGTAGCAGCATGTTAGGTCATTACCTAGCAGACATGGTTTGCGATGTCGACAGTGAAGAGCTCCGCTATCTATCCAGGACAAATAACCCAAGTTGGTGTCCGCCTGAACCTTTCCTGACCATTGGTGCAACGGCCACGTTGGCCTATGAAGAGTCCCATGCTGGCGGAGAGATTTAGCTAGACATTTTGTGTGTGGGGGATGCCCGCACATACGTCTGTCGCTATCAGCGAGCTATTACGAATCGGCGTTATAGCTCGGAATAACCTCCTCAAGGTTTCTTTGCACCCAATAAGACAACAGTTTCTCGGACTGCTTGGTCATTCACTATATCGATAAAAACAGGTGTAACCATGCCCCATTCCGTTTCTATAGAAGATGTCTCGCTAAACCGTTTTCATCGTTTACTTACAGTTCGCTCCGGTGGGGGAACATTTGTTGACGGTTATGTGCTGAGTATCATCGGGATCACTATGCCTAGCATCGTTCCCGCACTGGGTCTGGATAGTTTCTGGGAAGGCATGATTGCCGTCTCTGCGCTCATTGGAATATTTTTTGGCGGCTTCTTAGGCGGCCTTTTAACTGACAGGTTCGGCAGGCAGCTAATCTACTTCCTCGGCCCTTCTATATTCATAATTTGCTCAATTCTTCAGTTTTGGGTTGAGTCGGGTTTCAGTTTATTCATTTTGCGATTTCTGATAGGAATTGGTGTTGGGATTGAGTATTCTGTTGCCACCGCCTTTCTTGTTGAATTTCTTCCTAAAAAATATCGTGGCCCACGTCTGGCGGCATTGACTCTTTGCTGGTTCGCTGGCGCAGCAGTCGCTTATATCGTCGGGGAAGTAATACTTCAGACTGGAGGAACCGAAAGTTGGCGCCTAGCCCTGGCCAGCAGTGCAGTTATCAGCGTGCTGCTATTTGCCGTACGCCTTGGTACGCCCGAGTCTCCTCGTTGGCTATTGAGTAATGGACGCGAAGAGGATGCTATTCGAGTCATTAAGCAGGTTTTTGGTGAAAAATTCGGGCTTCAAAATCTTCCGGAAGAGCCGAAGGCAATAAAACTGTCATTTCTTGATCTTCTGCGTGCCGGCTACGGTAAGCGAATGTTCTTTGTGAGTGTCTTCTGGGCTTGCACCGTAATACCCGTATTTGCCGTTTATGCTTTCGCACCAAAAGTTTTGGAGGCGCTGCACCTTACTGGTAGCTGGGCGTCATACGGTTCAATTTCAATCACAATATTTTTCGTCGTTGGCTGCGCTCTTGCTACTTGGCTTATAAACAGGATGGGGCGACGTACCATGCTGATCCACAGTCTTCTCTGGTCGGGGTTGGCATTGCTGTTATTGGCGTGTTATTCGGAAGCGTCTTCACTTCTGATTCTTGTCATGTTTGGTGCCTACGCAGTGTTGGTGGGAGGCGCGCAGGTTCTTACGTTCATCTATCCGAATGAAATATTTCCCACTGAAATCCGTGCTTGTGCTGTTGGCGTGGGTACCTCTATGTCGCGAATCGGTGCGGCTATTGGTACTTATCTCGTGCCAATTTCCCTGCATACCTTGGGTGTTGGAAACACCATGTACTGCGCTGCTGCAATCACGTTCATAGGGCTAATCGTCTCTTGGTTCCTCGCTCCTGAAACCCGTTCTCTAGACCTGAACAAAGCGGCGTCGCTGGCTAGTAGTGAGAGCATCTCTCGGAGAGAAATCGAAAGAGTCTATAAGGGCAAGCCGTACTTCAGTTAACTCATAACTAAGGCGCCCTGTACTACGTTCCACGGGGCGCATTTTTTCCTCGAGGTGATTTCTGCGGCCTTTGGCCCATGCCCGCTAGTTTGTGGGGCATGTCCGCCGCAGTCGTGTCAAGAACTTTAGCAATCCAGAGTACCTATCCCTCTCGCGTCTAGCCGAGTCGGGCTCGTTCTATCAATGCCAGGAGTTAGGTATCCATGAATAAGCAGCAACCGATGATCAAGCTCTCTGATGGGAACCAGATTCCTCAAGTCGGGTTAGGTGTCTGGAAGGCCAGTCAGCATGAAGCGAGGGCTGCAGTAAAACATGCATTGGAGGTCGGCTATCGGCATATCGACACGGCCGCGATCTATGAGAACGAGGAAGGCGTTGGGGCTGGCATTCGCGATTCGAGTGTGAGCCGTAGAGAAGTATTTGTAACGACGAAGATCTGGAACATTGCACAAGGCTTTGAAGCTACGTCCAGGGCCTTGGATGAAAGCTTGAAGCGACTGCAACTCGACTATGTGGACATGCTGTTGATCCACTGGCCTGTCCCAGCGAAGGGTGAGTTTGTGAATACTTGGCGGTCACTCATTCAAGCTAAGGAGGAGGGGAGGGTACGGTCGATCGGAGTCTCGAATTTCAATAGAGATCACCTGGACAGGTTAATAAAGGACACTGGCGTTGCGCCCGTCGTCAACCAGGTGGAGTTGCATCCACTGTTTCAACAGCAACAGCTGCGCAGTATCCATGAGCCGTTGAACATCCGGACCCAGTCGTGGAGCCCTTTGAGCCAGGGTCAGTCTCTTTGCAATCGAGTGATTTTGGATATTGCCTCGAAGCACCAACGCACTGCGGCACAAGTGATCATTCGTTGGCACCTCGATCTGGGCATGATTGCGATTCCCAAATCAGTCACCCCGGCGCGCATTAGTGAAAACCTGAGCGTGTTCGATTTCACGTTGGATGATGCTGACCGGGCCGCTATCACCTCGCTGGATGCGGGCTTGCGACTGGGCCCTGATCCGTCGACCTATTCCTGAATGCTGCCTTGGTGCGCCGAAGAGACGGTACCTATGTCGTTCGATTTCTGCCGAGATCCCAACTGCGTGAGCATTAGTGAGTTTGAGTTATGACTATTCATCAATTAGCGACCCTGTTTCCTCGTGGCGAAGATATCCCGGATGCGTTTCGACTTGGTATGCCCGTCGAACAGCGCGAATACCTGGTTAATGGCCAACTGCTGCGCTGGGACGGCCCGCTGGCCGCAGTGCGCAGCCCGATTTTCCTGGCTGGCGACAAGGGCGATGAGCAGGTGGTGCTGGGCAGTACGCCGCTGCTGGATGCCGATGCCGCGTTGGCCGCGCTGGATGCCGCCGTTGCCGCCTACGACCACGGGCAGGGGGCCTGGCCGACGATGCGCGTGGCCGAGCGCATCCAGCATGTGGAGAAATTCCTGGCCCGCATGCGCGAACAGCGCGAGGCCGTGGTCAGGCTGCTTATGTGGGAAATCGGCAAGAACCTCAAGGACTCCGAGAAGGAGTTCGACCGCACCTGCGACTACATCGTCGACACCATCGAGGCGCTCAAGGAACTGGACCGCCGCTCCAGTCGCTTTGAGCTGGAGCAGGGCACCCTCGGCCAGATCCGTCGTGTGCCGCTGGGCGTGGCGCTGTGCATGGGGCCCTACAACTACCCGCTGAACGAGACCTTCACCACGTTGATCCCGGCGCTGATCATGGGCAACACCGTGGTCTTCAAACCAGCCAAGTTCGGTGTGCTGCTGATCCGCCCGCTGCTGGAGGCCTTCCGCGACAGCTTCCCGGCCGGCGTCATCAACATCATCTATGGCCGTGGCCGCGAGACCGTCAGCGCCATCATGGCCAGCGGCAAGGTGGACGTGTTCGCCTTCATCGGCACCCACTCCGGCGCCGCCGACCTGAAGAAGCTGCACCCGCGCCCGCACCGCCTGCGTGCCGCACTGGGCCTGGATGCGAAGAACCCCGGCATCGTGCTGCCCAAGGTGGATCTGGACAACGCGGTGAGCGAAGCCATTACCGGTGCGTTGTCGTTCAACGGCCAGCGCTGCACCGCGCTGAAGATCCTCTTCGTTCACGAGGATGTACTGGAACCCTTCCTCGACAAGTTCTGCGCCAAGCTGGCCGCGCTGAAGCCGGGCATGCCCTGGGATGACGGCGTGGCCCTGACCCCGCTGCCCGAGCCGGGCAAGGTCGATTTCCTCAACACTCTGCTGGAGGATGCCGTGGCCAAGGGTGCCAAGGTGGTCAATCCGGGCGGCGGCAGCCACCGGCAGAGCTTTTTCTACCCCGCTGTGCTGAGCCCGGTGAGCCCGGCGATGCGCCTCTACAACGAAGAGCAGTTCGGCCCGCTGATCCCGGTGGTGCCGTACCGCGAGCTGGAGGAGGTGATCGATTACGTGCTGCATTCGGACTATGGCCAGCAGCTCAGCCTGTTCGGCAACGACCCGGCACAGGTCGGCCGGCTGGTGGATGCCTTCGCCAACCAGGTGGGGCGCATCAACATCAATGCCCAGTGCCAGCGCGGCCCGGATACCTTCCCCTTCAACGGCCGCAAGAACTCGGCCGAAGGCACGCTGTCGGTCCATGATGCCCTGCGGGTGTTCTCCATCCGCACCCTGGTGGCCACCAAGTTCCAGGCGGACAACAAGGCACTGGTCAGCGAGATCATCCGCAACCGCGAGTCCAGCTTCCTGACCACGGATTACATCTTCTAAGTGATCCCCAGGCTGAACTACAGAACTAAAAAATGTGCGTCTACGCAAAATGCGCTACTGATTGCCAGCCTTATGAAGCGTCCAAGAACGCCTGGAGTTTGAACGTAAGATTTTGGAGTTAGCACGGGGCCCAGCGGGCCTAATGCTTTCGTTGACCACGCCTAGCCACGATGTGTGGCAGCAGGGATCGCCCGGGAGTGCGATCCCTTTTTTTATTCCCGCGAGCTGGATCTTTCCGACTCGCCACTTGAGCACGTGTCCTCCCGCAACGGTCTTGTGTCGGCAGTTCAGTCGTTGCGGGAGGCGCTGCACTCTAGCCCAACGTAACGGAGCAGTTCGGTTACCGTTAACGTCGGAGCTAGGGCTTGAAGTCGCTGGATGTGTCGGCGCCGTGGGAGCCGGGATTGTGAACTTGCGTTTGGGGATCGCGTTGCTTAACCAAGGGCCTTCAGATCCCCAGGTGTGAATCAACGTTATGGTTTCTGGTGAGTTTCAGGCTCGGAAGCGACTGACCAGACTCTGCAGCTCGCTGGATAGTGCCGAAAGATGCGTCGAATCGAGATGCGATTTTTGTGCAAGCTGCTCGACGAGCATTGCGTCACCCTGTATCTGGGCCACATGCCGATTGATCTCTTCCGCGACTTGATGCTGCTCCTCCGCGGCGGTAGCGATCTGTGTGGTCTGGTCACGAATCTGGTCGACAGACCCACGTATCTTCTCAAAGCTCTCGCTCGCCATCCGGATTCCTTCCACGGTGGCATCGGACATCTCCAGGCTGCTTTGCATCTGGCGCGTTACCTCTTGGGTTCGTCGGGCCAAACCACCCAATAGGGAGTCTATCTCTCCCGTGGAGTCGGAAGCTTTCTTGGCCAGCGCCCTTACCTCGTCCGCGACAACTGCAAAGCCTCGACCCTGCTCTCCAGCGCGAGCTGCTTCGATTGCTGCATTCAATGCAAGCAGGTTGGTCTGCTCGGCAATTGAACGAATGGTATTGAGGATGGTGTTGATGTTCTGGCTGTCCTGCTCGAGTGCCTGGAGCGCTCGGGAGGATTGATGAAGGTTTTCGCTGAGCAGGGATACGCTGATTTGCGCTTGTTCAATCCGTGCCTGTCCTATATGCACCTGACCCTGCCCGGCATCCGCCGATACCGCAGCTTCGCTGCATGAGTGCGCGACTTCGCTAGCGGTTGCAACCATTTCATTGAAGGCGGTGGAAACCATCTCAACAGATCCGCGTTGCCTTTCTGCCGCGTTACTCATGTCCAACGCGACCTGCGTCCTGATTTCTGCCGTCTGATTCAGTGAGTTGGAAGCTGAGACAATGCGCTGCACGAGCTGACGAATTGTTTCCAGGAATTGATTGAACCAACGGGCAAGCAATGAGGTTTCGTCCCGTCCCCGCACTTCCAAGGTGCGCGTAAGGTCGCCTTCACCCTGAGCGATATCTTCCAGGCCGCTTACCACGCTGCGGATGGGCCCGATAAGAACCCCGGCAAAAACCGCACCCATGGCGGCAAAACAGAGTCCAAGGGCTAGAGTGACCACTGCGATCAGCCAGGACAGCGCATCCGCTTTCGCCATGACTTCGCTGCGCTCGATAAGCCCTACAAATTGCCAACCTAGTTTCTTAGACGTCCATGAATTGGCCAAATACACCTTTCCATTAAGTTCGATCTCAACCATGCCAGCGCTGCTAACCATTTTGGCGTATTGCGGTCCGAGATCCCTCATCAATTTGAAACTGTGGCCCTCGTTTTTCGCGTCTACCAGAACAACTCCGTTATTGTCGACCAACATCAGGTAGCCGCTTTCACCAAACTTAAGCCTCTTGACTACTTCGGTCAGTTTTTTTAGCGAGACATCCACCCCGAAAACCCCGACAAGATTGCCTTGCGCATCGTTAACAGTCCGAACGGTGCCAATCAGGACGGCGTCATCAGCAGGCCAATAGTATGCATCGGTACGAACAATACGCCCTGGCTCGGCAAGAGCAGCCTTGTACCATGGACGCGACCTAGGGTCGTAGCTCTTCAGTTCAAGTACATTTGGCCATGGTGCATAACCTCCATCGGTTGTTCCGAAAGAGATGTAAGCGGTGGCGGGGTGAGAGTCGGCGTACCTTGTGAAGGTATCAAGAAGTATCTTATTTTCCTCGAGCAGAGGAAGTTCTTGAGCGTCTGCCGTCATATATTTTTTTAGGGTTTTCGCCCCGGTGAGCTCAGGTAGTTTGGCAAAATAGTCGACATTTTCAGCTATTGCTTCGAAGAAGGACGCCATGTAGTTCTCTGTTTGACGAATTTCTCTTTCGCTGCTGTTTTGAAAGTTTTCTTCAGCCTGGCTTCTTAGGTTTGCGACGATAATCATCGCGATAACAATTACTGGAGTGCAGGCGATAGCGGAAAAGGCCAACGTTATTTTTTGTTTTATGTTCATTGTTAGCATTGCCAAGGAGGAAGTTGCTCGGGGTGATGTTTGTGAGCGAACGACGAAGTGGCTGATCAAAGATCAGTCGCGTTAGGATTTAGGCAGGATTTTCAAAGCACAGCGAACAGCCGCCAAGTCCCATGCGGAAGCTCCAACTGATTTGAAGAGGCGGGGCACATCGAAGCGAACGTGTCCGTGAATGGCATCTGCCAAAGTACTCACAGCGGCCCAGTCCACTCCGGCTTGGACATAGTCTCCTGCTGCCAGTCGACCTTCCATCAAGTTATCGATGAAAAGCTGGCTGTTTCCTACAACGGACGGGGCGTACTCCGCCATATCAGAGCGAAACGCTCCGGCGCCAATGAGCAGCCGATCTGGCCGTGCCGGCTCATGGTAAATCGGCTCACTGGCACTGCTTACGGCGATAACTATGTCCACGTCATCGAAATTAACGTTCTTCAGGGTTGCTGCGGAGAGGGCGAGTTGGCTATGACGTTCGCAAATCACCGTCGCCTTTTCCAGGGAACGGCCAACGAGCTGGACGTTTGCATTTGGATACATGCTGGCAAGCGCTTCCAAGTGTCCTTCAGCCAGCACCCCAGTGCCGAGGATTGCTACACGAGGGGTTTCTATGCGAGATAGCAGTTTCATGGCGACCATCGAAACCGCAGCGGTGCGTCGTGCTGTAACGGTCGGGCCGTCCAATTGCAGGGCCAACTGCCCAGTTTCCGCGCTCCACGCGGTCACCAAAGCGTGAATCGATGGCAACCTTTGCTCATTGTTTCGCGGGCAGCATGTCACCAGCTTGTGAACGCCCAGGTCGTAGCTAACCGATGGCAAAGACGAGAGATGTCCGTCATGACCGAACGGCAAAATCTGCCGCTCTGGACAGATGATCTTTCCTTCACTCAGTTCTATTGCCGCTTTACATATCTCATCGCAAAGCTGTGGGTAGGGTAAGGCGGCGTCGGTTTCGGATGCATCGAGAACCGTCACCCTATTAGCGGTGGTCATCGAGATATTTCCTTTTTTTGTGCACCTACACCAACCAGGCGGGACCTAGGACGAGTTCGCGTTCCTTTTGAGGTTGGCCAACGATGGCGGGCTCTAGGGAAAAACGGGCACGGTCCTTCGTGCCCGCCCGAGCGTTAGAGGTTTTTTACGAGGCGAAGTGCGTCATAAATTGCCGCATGGGTATTGCGCGCGGAGACTGCATCGCCGATACGGAAGAGTTGGAACTTTCCTCCCGGATTCCGGATAACGCTCTGGCTAACACCTTTGACCAGTTGGTCGTGGGACATTTCACCAAGGTTAGTCGAGTGAGGTTTCAGCTCGAAGTAGATGTCATCCAGCGGGATCGTGCCATGGTTGACCACCACTTGGTCTACGACCCGCTCCATGCTTACACCACCGTAGTCGCTACCGACCTTGGCAATCAGCTTGTCACCTCGACGTTCAACGGCCTCCAATCGATAAGTGACGGTGAAGGTAACGTTTTCCTTCTGCAGGGAACGCATGTAGGGGACGAGGTTCATTGCCATAATTTCTGGCGAGAAGGAGCGGTCGGGGGTCATGATTTCGACTGCCGCTCCGGTGCTGGCGATGAACTCGGCAGCCTGGAGGCCCGGATGGTCGCCGGCGTCGTCAAAGATGAGGACATTCTTCCCGGGCTTCACGTCGCCAGAGATGATCTCCCACGCCGATACGACCAGTTCATTCCCTTTAGAAAGCACTTCGGTGTGAGGCAGGCCGCCGGTTGCAATGATTACGACGTCGGGATTCTCAGCAAGGAGGGTATCCGCCTCGGCCCATTGGTTGAAGTGGAAGGTAACTCCAAGCTTCTCGCATTGCGTCATCCTCCAATCAATGATGCTGATCATCTCGTGGCGGCGTTGACTCTGGGCCGTCAGGCGGATCTGACCACCAGCATCATTTGCAGCTTCATAGACGACGACCTCATGTCCCCGTTCTGCTGCAACTCGAGCCGCCTCCAGGCCAGCAGGGCCTGCGCCGACAATGACCACCTTACGTTTGGCCGCGGCTTTGGGAATCACATGAGGCATCTCCAGCTCTCGGCCGGTTGCCGCGTTGTGAATGCAATAGGCCGCACCGCCCTGGTAGATGCGGTCAAGGCAATAGTTCGCACCCACGCACGGGCGAATTTCGTCTTCCCGCTTTTCCATGATCTTCCGGACGATGTGGGGATCGGCCATGTGCGCGCGGGTCATGCCGACCATGTCGACCTTGCCAGTAGCAACAGCGTGGCGAGCCGTGGCCACGTCAGGGATCTTCGCCGCATGGAACACCGGGAAATTGGTCGCTGCACGAATCTCCCCGGCAAGCTCCAGGTGCGGCGAGTTCAGCATGCCCTGAATCGGCACAGAGTCCGTGAGGCCCGCATCGGTATCAATGTGGCCGCGGTTGATATTCAGATAATCAAAGAAGCCGCTGTTCGCGAGGCGCCGGGAAATCTCAATCCCGTCTTCTTTTGTTAGACCGCCATCAAGCATTTCATCGGCGGTGTAACGCATGCCCACGATGAACTCCGAACCGACACGCTTACGGATCTCCTTCACGACATCAAACGTGAACCGCAGCCGATTATCGAGGTTACCGCCGTAGGGGCCGTCCAGGTCGTTGGTGAGGGGCGACCAGAATTGGTCCATCAAGTGGCCAGTGGCGAACAGCTCGATACCGTCCATGCCGCCAGCCTTCATACGCTCTGCGGCGTCGGCGTAGTCCTTGATGATGCGCTCGATATCCCAGTCCTCAATCTTCTTGGGGAAGGCTCGATGCGCAGCTTCACGCTTGTGAGAGGGGGAAACAACGGGGAGCCAATCCCCCTTGTCATACCGTGTCCGGCGGCCGAGGTGAGTCAGCTGAATCATTACAGCCGCACCTTCCTCGTGAACCGCATCCGTGAGGTCTCTGATCCACGGAACAACTTCGTCTTTGTAGACGAGCAGATTGTTGAAGACCGGCGGACTGTCCTTAGCGACAGAGGCAGAGCCTGCAGTCATGGTCATCGCCACACCGCCCCGAGCACGTTCAACGTGATACGCCCTGTAGCGCTCTTTGGGCATTCCATCTTCCGGATAAGCCGGTTCGTGCGAAGTGACAATGATGCGATTACGCAGGGTGAGGTGTTTGAGCTGGTAGGGCTGCAGGAGCGGGTCGTTGGACATTGTTATGGCTTCCAGTGGGGGGCACGGTCTCTCGAGGTTACGGCGAAATGTACACAGGTGTCAATCAAGCAAACGCAGGTGTCATTTCTCTGTTCTTTGGTGTATATTTTTTCTTGCGGACACCCCAATGCTTTGTTAGAAAGGTGTCATGCAAGAGCTGCAGGCGGGGCTGGACGAGGCTCTAGCGATGCGGCGCAACGAGGCAGGAGGCCTCTCTGGGTTGGCTTCATAAGTGTCTGAAGCCAGAAGGTCTCTCGAGGAAAGGCCGTGGATACGATCAAGCTGATGGTGAACAAGCGTTGCAGCGAGATCCCGGACGATGCGCCAGTGTCGTCTCGCGCCAGGCTGCTTTCCTGCTGCTGCCTCCTAAGCCGGGGGTATGCTGGCTGGGGTGCGCTGATGTCCCCGCCGCCGGAGCCATCTATAAGCCCGCGAAACTTTCGGTTTGGCCGTTCTTCGGGGTACGTCCCTCAGGTCACTTCAAAGCCCGTCCATGAATCACGATGGGGCATACTCTCCGGTCAGCGAGCAATTCGCATGAGCGGGCCATCTGTGCAGTTGGCCAGCGTGATAGCCAATGAAGTGGGCGGTTTATGAAGACCGCGCCTGTGGAGAAGACTGTGAACGATAGCGGATGGCGTGGATCCCCGGACGTGTGGATCGGGGCTGCCTATGAGGCCCTTCTGGAGACTGGAGTCGAAGGGGTTCGGATTATGCCCCTCGCCAAGAAACTTAACTTGTCCAGAACAAGCTTCTATTGGTTCTTCACAGATAGAGAGCAATTGCTGGATGCCCTGGTTTCTCTTTGGCGTGAAAAGAACACTGGCAGCGTTCTGAAACAGACAAACGCCTATGCGGATACCTTGGTTGAAGCTGTTCTGAACCTCTCCGATTGCTGGTTCAGCAATGAGATTTTCGATTCCCGCTTTGAGTTTGCGATGCGAAGTTGGGCTCTTCAGTCCCCTCAGATTCAGTCTGAGATTCAACAGGCAGACCAGCAACGCCTGGAAGCTATCTGTCAGATGTTCGTCCGCTTCGGTCATGAGCCTCTGCCTGCAGATGTTTGTTCAAGAGCTATTTATCTGGTTCAGATTGGATATATCTCTATGCAGACAAAAGAAGATATTTCAGTTCGGATGCGGCGGATCCCTGAATATGTGAAGATCTTTACCAATCAGATCCCGTCGCGTCGAGAGTTAGAGAGGTTTTATTCCAGGCATGGGTATTCCATCGAGGAGCCAGCTGTCGATACAGCTTGATTTCTCTGGAAACGCCCAAGCCATGGTGGTGATGGGCAGGTGGCGTCGAGTTAATTGCCGAATATAAGTTGAAGGTTTTCGTTGAGGTGGCCTTTGGGCTCTCAGTGAGAACTACGGCCCCCTATTGCCTGCCGGAATGTAGTTTTCGAAAAGATTTAGAGATGCAAGTCGTGGTGCTTACTTGTATCTAATTGGTTGGAGTCGGTTGTCGCATTTTTTACGCGATGACTCGAATGGCCAGGGATGGTGGCAATATGCGTGAGCAAGAGTGATTCAATAATAAAGTCGCTAAATGAGGTGATAATATGAATAAGAAATTGGTCGCTTCGATGATCGCCCTGGGTGTTTTTTCAGGCTTGTCGGTTGCAAATGCAGCGGATTGCGGAGAAGTTACAATCGCTAGCATGAACTGGCAAAGTGCTGAGGTCGCCGCGGAACTGGATAAGTATATTCTGGCCGAGGGGTATGGTTGCGACGCATCGGTAGTGGCCGGTGACACGGTGCCAACAATTACCTCCATGTCTGAAAAGGGACAGCCGGATATCGCCCCCGAGAGCTGGGTAGATATGCTCCCGCAAATGGTTAAAGATGACATTTCGAATGGGAAGTTGGTTCAGGCCGCCACTATTCTAAGTGACGGAGGGGTGAATGGATGGTGGATTCCAAAGTATATCGCTGATGCACATCCGGATATTAAGACAATTCAGGATATGTTCAAACATCCAGAGTTGTTCCCGAATCCGGAGAACCCCAAAGAAGGTGCTGTTTTCAATGGCGCGCAAGGCTGGGCTGGTACCATTGCAACTGCCCAACTCTTCAAAGCGTATAAAGGCGAAGAAGCTGGTTTCAAACTAGTCGATACAGGTTCGGCGGCCGGCTTGGACGGCTCCATGATCAATGCCTATGAGCGGAAAGTTGGCTGGGTTGGGTTCTATTGGGCACCCACAGCACTGCTGGGCAAGTATCAAATGGTTAAGCTTGATCACGGTGTTCCCTTTGACAGTGAGGGTTGGAAGACCTGCATCACGGTAAGTACTTGCCAAGATCCCAAACCTAATGCTTGGGCGCCTGACCGTGTCTACACTCTGGTTTCGAA
>MTEY01007833.1_pt1 | contig 26623 bp, 22 predicted proteins | sample 1042721 | NCBI WGS metagenome assembly MTEY01 (sample SAMN06185809, study PRJNA358809) | soil metagenome | isolation source: soil biostimulated with seedmeal as carbon source | place: India | collected 2015-05-23 | reverse complement strand
GGCCACGCCGACTTCGGCGAGGACACCTACCGCGTGCTGACCGCGGTGGACTCGGCGCTGATGGTCATCGACGTGGCCAAGGGCGTCGAGGAACGGACCATCAAGCTGATGGAAGTGTGCCGCCTGCGCAACACCCCCATCATGACCTTCATCAACAAGCTGGACCGCGAGGGCCGCGAGCCGATCGAACTGCTGGACGAAGTGGAACGCGTGCTCGGCATCCAGTGCGCGCCGGTGACCTGGCCGATCGGCATGGGCAGCCGCCTCAAGGGCGTGGTCCACCTGCTCACCGGCGAGGTCCACCTGTACGAACAGGGACGCAACTTCACCCGCCAGGACTCGACCATCTTCGCCTCGCTGGATGATCCGCAACTGGAAGCGCGGATCGGCGCCGAGATGCTCGCCCACCTGCGCGAGGAAATGGAACTGGTGCAGGGCGCCTCGCATCCGTTCGATCTCCAGGCCTACCGCGAGGGCCGGCAGACGCCGGTGTTCTTCGGTTCGGCGGTCAACAACTTCGGCGTGCAGCCGCTGCTGGATTTCTTCGTCGAACATGCGCCCTCGCCGCAGGCGCGCGCCACCACCGGGCGCAGCGTGCAGCCGACCGAGAACAAGCTGACCGGGTTCGTGTTCAAGATCCAGGCCAACATGGATCCGCAGCATCGCGACCGCGTCGCGTTCATGCGCGTGTGCTCGGGACGCTTCGAAGCCGGCATGAAGGCCTTCCACGTGCGCAGCGGCAAGGAAATCAAGCTGGCCAATGCGCTGACCTTCATGGCCAGCGACCGCGAGATCGCCGCCGAAGCCTGGCCGGGTGATGTCATCGGCATCCACAACCACGGCACCATCTCCATCGGCGACACCTTCACCGAAGGCGAGTCGCTCAGCTTCACCGGCATTCCCAACTTCGCGCCCGAACTGTTCCGGCGCGCGCGCCTGCGCGATCCGCTCAAGCTCAAGCAGCTGCAGAAGGGTTTGGCCCAGCTCAGCGAGGAAGGCGCCACCCAGTTCTTCCGCCCGCTGATGAGCAACGATCTCATCCTCGGCGCGGTCGGCATGCTGCAGTTCGACGTGGTCGCCTACCGGCTGAAGGACGAGTACGGAGTGGATGCCAGCTTCGAGAACGTCAGCGTCGCCACCGCCCGCTGGATCCGCTGCGACGATGCGAAGAAACTGGAGGAGTTCCGCGACAAGAACGCGATGAACCTGGCCGTGGACGCCGCCGGGCAGCTGGTCTACCTGGCACCCACCCGGGTCAACCTGCAACTGGCGCAGGAGCGCGCACCGTCCGTGCAGTTCCTGGCCACCCGCGAACACGCCCACGCCACGGCGGTGGATTGAGGGGCCACACCGCCCGGGTTTCCAGCTCGATGCTGAAGATCCGGGCGGCGTATGGATGCATCGCTTGCTGCATTGCGGTAACGTCCGCGCATGACCGCAGAACACTCCCACCCGCGCGCCGCGCACATCCGTGACGAAATCGCCAGCGCCCTGACCCACGGCCTGGGCGCGATGGCCGCGCTGGCCGGCGGCGCGGTGCTCATCACCCTGGCCGCCATCTACGGCGACGGCTGGCAGCTCGGCGCCTCGATCGTGTTCGGCGTGACCCTGCTGCTGCTCTACACCGCCTCCACGCTCTATCACGCCATCCAGCATCCGATCGCCAAGGGTCGCCTGAAGGTATTCGACCACTGCGCGATCTACCTGCTGATCGCCGGCACCTACACGCCCTTCACCCTGATCGGCCTGCGCGGGCCGTGGGGCTGGAGCCTGTTCGCGGCGATCTGGACGCTCGCGGTAGCCGGCGTGATCTTCAAGCTGTTCTACACCGGGCGCTTCAAGCTGCTGTCCACGCTGATCTACATCGCGATGGGCTGGCTGGTGATGGTGGCGATCAAGCCGCTGCTGACCTCGCTCGATGCCTGGACCCTGGGCTGGCTGCTGGCCGGCGGCCTGTTCTACACCCTGGGTACCTACTTCTATCACCGCGAATCGATCCGCTATTCGCACGCGATCTGGCACCTGTTCGTGATCGCCGGCAGCGTCTGCCACTACATCGCCGTCACCGAGCAGGTCCTGCGTCCACGCCTCGCGGGCGCCTGAGGCGCCCACCCCGGCTGAACACGTCGAACCGGGCTTGACCCGGCTTTCGCGCTCCCTGAACAACTTCGCTGGCTTAGTGGACGCATGAATCGCGTCCCTGCCCGCAAGACGCCATTCCGCTGGCCCCGGCCTCCACGCCGCACCGGGCTCATCTTGGCGGCCGTGGCAACCGCCCTGATCGCACTGTTCCTCCTGTTCGACTGGAACTGGTTCAAGGGGCCGCTCGAACGCCAGGTCCAGGCCCGCACCGGCCGCGAGTTCCGCATCGACGGCAACCTGGACGTCCGCCTCGGCAGGGTGACCACGGTGAGCGCGGATGCCCTGCATCTGGGCAATGCCGCCTGGTCGAAGGAACCGACGATGGCCGCGGCGCGGCGCGCGGAACTGGACATCGAAATCTGGCCGTTGCTGCGCGGGGACATCCGGATTCCGGGGATCCGCCTGATCGAACCCCGGCTTCGCCTGGAGACCGGTCCCGATCGCCGCGGCAACTGGGATTTCGGCCCGGGGGGCGACACCGACATCCGCTTTCACCGGCTCTGGGTGCGCGACGGCCGGCTGCAGTACCTCGACGCCGTCCGGAAGACCGACATCGACATCCGCCTGGACAGCGTGGCGGCACCGGAACCGCAAGGTGCGCCCTCGGTGGCCATCGAAGGGGGCGGGCACTGGACGGGCGAATCCTTCCACCTGCAGGGTCACGCCGCTTCCCCCCTCGCACTGCGCGACGCCGGCGAACCCTATCGCATCGATCTGCGGGCGCAGGCGGGTCCCACCCGCGCGCATGCCCGCGGGACGCTGCTGGATCCGCTGCGCCTGCGCACTTTCGACTTGAAGCTGCGGCTCGCCGGACGCGACCTGCAGGACCTGTATCCACTGCTGGGCATCGCCCTCCCACCGACGCCGCCCTATCAGCTGGACGGGCGCCTCACCCGCGCCGGCAACGTCTGGCGCTACGACGGCTTCGCCGGCAAGGTTGGCGACAGCGATCTGGCGGGTACGGCCAGTGTGACGGTGGGCCGCGCACGTCCCTTGTTCGCCGCCAATCTGGTGTCGCGGCGCCTGGATTTCGACGATCTGGCCGGCTTCGTCGGCGCCTCGCCGCAAGCCGGCGCCGGCGAGACCAGCAACGCGGAACAGAAGGCGGAGGCCGCGCGACAGCGCGCGCAGGCGCGCGTCCTGCCGGACACGCCCTACGACCTGACCAAACTGCGCGCGATGGACGCGGATGTGCGCTGGAAGGCGCATCGCATCAACGCGCCCAAGCTGCCCTTGGACGACATGGACGCGCACCTGCGCCTGGATGGCGGACTGCTGCAACTGGATCCGCTCAACTTCGGCGTCGCCGAGGGCGACATCCGCTCGACCATCCGCATGGATGCGCGGACCGACACCATCCGCACCCGCGCCGACATCGCGGTCCGCAGGCTCAATCTCGGACAGCTGTTCCCGGATGCAGAAATCACCCGCACCGCCATCGGCCGCATCGGCGGCGACGTGGCCATCACCGGTACCGGCAATTCGGTCGCGCAGATTCTCGGCAGCGCCGACGGCGATATCGCGCTCGGCATGGGCCAGGGCCGGATCAGCAACCTGTTGATGGAACTGGCCGGACTCGACGTGGCCGAATCGCTCAAGTTCCTGCTGACCCGCGACAAGACCGTGCCGGTGCGCTGCGCGTTCGGCGACTTCGCCGTGCGGGACGGGGTCATGCATGCGCGCTCGCTGGCGTTCGACACCACCGACACGCTCATCGTCGGCAAGGGCGACATCAGCCTGAAGGAAGAGACGCTTGACCTGGAACTGCGTCCGCGCCCCAAGGACCGCAGCATCCTGGCCCTGCGCTCACCGCTGGTGGTGGGCGGAACCTTCCGCGACCCGTCGTTCCGCCCCGATTTCAAGCGGCTGGGATTGCGCGGCGCCACCGCGCTGGCGCTGGGCAGCATCGCCCCGCCCGCCGCGTTGCTGGCGACGCTGGAACTCGGCCCCGGCGAAGACGCCGGCTGCGGCGGACAGTACGCGCGCTGACGCTCAGCTCGCGATGTAGCGCTGCAGTTGATCCAGTTCCAGTTGCTGATCCTCGATGACGGCCTTGACCAGATCGCCGATGGAAATCACGCCCACCACGCGCTCGCCTTCCAGCACCGGCAGGTGGCGGATGCGATGCTCGGTGACGAGCTGCATGCAGCGATCGACGGTGTCGTCCAGGCCCACCGTGATGACCCGGCTGGTCATGATGTCGCGGACCGGCGTGTTGGCCGAGGAACGTCCCTGCAACACCACCTTGCGCGCGTAGTCGCGCTCGGAAACGATGCCGCACAGCCTCGCTCCCTGCATGGAAAGCACCGCGCCGACGCTTTTCTGCGCCATCAGCTTGATGGCGTCGAGTACCGAGTCGTCCGGAGAAACCGCGAAAACTTCAGGGCTCTTGGCCCCCAACAGCTGGCGTACCGTGCGCATGACTGCCTCCATCGGAAGGTCGATCGGGCTGTCCCAAGGATACTCCTGCCGCGCCGGGTTGCCATACGTCGACCAGGTACAGCGGGCGCTGCTTGGACTCCTCGTAGAGCCGGCCGAGGTACTCGCCGATGATGCCCAGCGCCACCAGCTGCACGCCGCCCAGGAACAGGATGACCGTCATCATGGTCGGCCAGCCGGCCACCGGATCCCCCCACAACATCGCCTTGATCACCACCCACATGGCCGCCAGGAAGGCCAGCAGCGCGGTCAGCACGCCCAGATAGGTGGCCGCCCGCAACGGTGCCGTGGAAAAGCTGGTGATTCCTTCGAGGGCGAAATTCCACAGCCGCCAGAAGCCGAAATTACTGTCGCCCGCCAGCCGCGGCTCGCGCCGGTAGGCGATGGCGGTCTGGCGGTAACCGACCCAGCCGAACAGCCCCTTCATGAAGCGGTGGCGCTCGCGCAATCCACGCAGGGCGTCCAGCGCACGCGGCGAAAGCAGGCGGAAATCGCCGGTATCGGCCGGAATCGGGGTCTTGGAAAGGCGTCCGATCAGCCGGTAGAACAGGTGCGCGGTCGAACGCTTGAGCCAGCCTTCGCCTTCGCGCGCGATGCGGGTGCCATGCACGTTGTCATAGCCCTGCCGCCACCGCTCGACGAAATCCGGAATGAGCTCCGGCGGGTCCTGGCCGTCGGCGTCGAGAATGACCACCGCGCCCTCCGTCACCTGATCCAGCCCGGCGGTCAGCGCCGCTTCCTTGCCGAAATTCCGCGACAGCCGCAGCAGCGATACCCGCGCATCGGTGGCGGCCAGGCGCTGCATGACCAGCCAGGTGTCATCCGCGCTGCCATCGTCCACGTACAGCACCCGTGTCCGCAGGCCTGTCATGCCGTCCAGGGTCGCGGCGATGCGCGGATGCAAGCGTGGCAAGGCCTCGGCCTCGTTGCGCGCCGCAATCACCACCGTCAGCAGATCATCGTCCATGGCCGCTCAGTCCAGCTGCTCGAGATAGGCCGCGCCGCCGATCTGGCGCACCTGCCGCTGGATCCAGTTGGCCCGGCGCTGCACGTAGGGTCCCGGGTTTCGCGCGTTGTAGCGGCGCGGCGCCGGCAGCACCGCGGCAAGACGGGCGCTCTCGGCCGGCGACAACCGCGACGCGTCCTTGCCCCAGTAACGGCGGGCAGCCGCCTGCGCGCCGTACACGCCATCGCCGAACTCGGCGATGTTGACGTGCATTTCCAGGATCCGCGACTTCGGCCAGAAGGTTTCGATCAGCAGCGTGTACCAGACCTCGAAGCCCTTGCGCACCCAGCGCGAGGGGCGGTTGCTGCCCTGCCACAGGAACAGGTTCTTGGCGACCTGCTGGCTGAGCGTGCTGGCGCCGCGCAACCGGCGTCCCTTGGCATTGCTGGCCCGGGCCTTCTCGATGGCCTTGAAGTCGAAACCGTTGTGGCCGGCGAAATTCTGATCCTCCGCGGCCACCACCGACAGCGGCAGGCTCGGCGCGATCCGGTCCAGGTCCCGCCAGGCATGCTGGATGCGGAAACCCCAGTCTCCTTCTCCCCAGGCTTCCAGCTGGCGCGCGACCATGAAGGCCGACAGCGGCGGGTCGACGAAACGCAGGACCACCACCTGCAGCACGCTGGCCGCGGCGAACAGGAACGGCAATGCGAGCAGCCATCGCCCCCAACGTCGCCGCCGGGACCTCTTCGCGTCCGCGCCCTGGCCCGCCGCCTTGAGGAAGGCCGGGTTCGCCCCCATCGTGTGTGCACCCCATCGTCATCGCAAGACCGCATTATGCCGATGCGGCCCGTTTTCCCGCACCCCGGAGTCTTCGTGAACCCCAATCCCGACAGCGACACCCAGGTCCGTTTCCTGTTGCCCAAGGCCGGCGTGCGCGGCGTGACCGTGCATCTGGACGCGTCATGGCGCGAACTGCTGGCGCACCAGGCCTATCCGCCGGTCGCCGCCGGGCTGCTGGGCGAAGCCTGCGCCGCGGCCGTGTTGTTCACCGGGCACACCAAGGTCGACGGTCGCCTGTCGATCCAGCTCCGCAGCCACGCGGCGCTGCGCACGCTGTTCGCCGAATGCACCGCGGCCGGCACCCTGCGCGGCATCGCCCAGTTGGAGGACGGCCGGGACGCCCCGCGCAACCTGCGCGAGCTGGGCGAGGACGCCCTGCTGGCCATCACCATTGAAAATCCCGGTCTGGACCCGCGCGAACCGCAGCGCTACCAGAGCCTGGTGTCGCTGGATGCCGAATCGCTGGCCGAGGCCTTCGAAGACTACTTCCGCCAGTCCGAGCAATTGCCGACCCGCCTGCTGCTGGTCAGCGACGGCCAGCGCGCCGCCGGCCTGATGCTGCAGAAGCTGCCCGGAGACGAAGGCGACGCCGACGGCTGGAACCGGGTCGGCGCCCTGTTCGACACCCTGTCCGACGAAGAACTGCTGGCCACGCCGCCCCACCTGTTGATCCACCGCCTGTTCCACGAGGAGGCGCCGGAACGCATGGCCGAACGGCCGCTGCGCTTTGGCTGTTCCTGTTCGCGGGAGCGGGTTTCGGCGATGCTGCAATCGCTGGGAGAGGAAGAAGCCCTTGCGGCGCTGGTCGACGGGATCGCCGAGGTCCGCTGCGAGTTCTGCGGCAAGCAATACCAATTCGATGCCAATCAGATCGCGGAACTTTTCCCCTTGCCGTCGGTCGGAATCGAGGCCCCTGCCAGGCTCCAATAGCGTTGTTTCGGATGCCAGCAGGCGATGGGGACTTGTTAAAGAAACATAAACGGCATAGCATCAGTTCCCCTTCGGGAGGGGAACTCCGTATTGATCATCGGGGTCTGAAGCGAGCCATGAAACTGCGTAATTTGCGACTACCGTTAGCCGTTCTGCTCGCCCTCGGCGTGGCGACGGGCGCGGCTGCGCAGAACAAGCAGAAGAAGTCCGAGCGCGCCGCGCCGACCGCCCTCCCCATCCTGAACAATGCGAACGGCAAGGTCGAAGCGGTGCTGCTGCTCGAACCGACCGGCGAAACCGCCGCCGGCGCGCGCTGGCGCTTCGGCAGCAACACGCTCAGCGCGGCCTTCGGCCTGGAAGCCGGCGATTCGCTGGGTCTGGTCTGCAATCGCCAGAGCGGCATCGTAGGCAACATCGGCAGCCTGGCCAGCCACTGCATGCTCGCGGCGCTCGACAACGACGACGCCACCGGCGCCAGCCAGCGCATCAGCGCCGGCGCCACCCTCAACCGCCCCGGCGGCCGTCTCGGCCTGTCGGCCGGTACCGGCCGCGACACCCTGCCCGTCTGGCTGTCCGGCGGCAAGGTTTCCGGCGGCCGTGTCGAGCAGAATGATCTGGCGGTTTTCGGCGAAAAGAACATCGGTCGCGAGGGCTTCGTGTCCATCGGCGGCGCGGTCGCCCGGGCCCGTCTGGTACCGGCGTCGGATCTGCCGGCCATCGCGGATCACTGGAACAGCAAGACCTTCACGGTCGGCGGTGGCTACGGTCCCTTCAGCGCCAACATCATTGGCCGCGTGATCGACGTGCCGGGCCAGCCCGGCAAGTGGGAAGGCCTGGGACTCGGTTTCACCTGGCGCACGCCGTGGAGTGGCCAGCTGACGGTCGGCGCGGAGAACGTCATCAGCCGCGGCAAGAATCCGTTCTCGCTGAGCAACGACAAAGCCGACGAAGGCACGGTGCCCTATGTGCGTTACGAGCAGGATCTCTGACGCCCACGCGTTTGGCTTCACCGGCGCCTGCCGAAGAACCCGGGCAAAGAAAAGGCCGCGATTTCCGCGGCCTTTCTGCTTTCGGGGATTTCTCCGGCGCTCACTCGAACCGCAGTTCCGCGTTGCCGGAGAACGTTTCCAGGCTGATGTCGCCATCGCCGCTGCCGTAGCGGGTCTGGAAACTCGCGCCCGGCCCGACCTTGCGCTCGATTTTCACGCCCGGCGCGCGCAGGTCGCCGCTGAAGGTTTCGCCCCGCACCTCGGCCGACAGATTGCTCGGCACGATCAGCAACACATTGCCGCTCACCGTTTCCATGTGGAACTCCGCCTTCGGCGCAACGCCGGTGCTGGCCCGGAGATTGCCGCTGACCGTATTGGCCTTCAGCTCGCGCAGGCGCTCGTCCCTGACCGAGACGTTGACGTTGCCGGAGACGCTTTCGACGGTGACTTCACCGCTCAGGCGTCCGTTGAGGGTCAGGCTGCCGCTGACGGTCTGGGCATCGACTTCCGGACTGTTCAAGGTCAAGCGGACATCGCCGCTGACCGAACTGATGTCCGCGCTTCGCGGCGCGCCGATCGCCACCACCTGGCCGCTGACCGCTTCGATCGACAGGCTGCCCGCCGCGACGCCCTCGACATCGACGTCCGCCGACACGGCCTCGATGTCCAGATCCGCGCGCAGCGGCACGATCAATTGCAGATCGGTCGGCTCGCTCCTGTTCTCTCCCCATCCATTGCCGTTCGGATAGCGGACGGAGACATTCAGGTGTTCGCCCCCGCCGTCGATTTCCAGCTTCTCGACGCCGGCGCCGAGCGTGCCGGTGATCTTGACCTCGGGCCGGTCCCAAGTGCGGACCTGGATGCGGCCCTTGACGTTGCTGATATCCACGCGCCCGCGCGGATCCAGCCGATGGCTCTCGTTGATGGGTGTGCCGGCCAGGGCCGGGCATGCCATGACCAGCGACAGCAGCAACAGGGAAGTTCGGAACTTGTACATGGAGGGCTCCTTGGTCAACTCATCACCGCGCGCTGGGTCAACGCCAGGCGCTTGGCATAGGTCCGGCGCAACTGCTCGAGCAGGAAGCGCGTGTTGGGGGCGCGGTCGAGGGCGGCGAGAATCTCCTCGGCGCTGCGGTCAAGCTCCTGCAGCGCGCCGCCCAGTTCGGGGTGGGCCTCGGCGCCTTGAATCTGCGCGAGCGCGCCCTGGTAGTCCCGCGTCAGCTGCGCCGCTTCCTGGCGGAGCAAAGGCTCCTGCGGAGATGTCAGGTGCGTGGCCTGCCAAAGGAATCCCACCGCCAGCAGCATCGAGGCCGCCATTGCCCAGGGAACCAGCCGGCGCGGCGCCGTCCTCGTCCATGGAGCTTTGCGGGCCGTGCCGGCCTCGCCAGCCGGCGTGCCTGCGGCCGGCTGCGGCAGTTCCGCGATGCGGGCGGCGATACCGGGCCAAAGGTCCCGGGACGGTGGGGTGTCCTGGCGCAGCCCCTTGAGCTGCCAGCGCAGGCGATCGTTGTCTTCGTTCATGCTTCTACTCCCAATCTTTCACGCAGCAACTGTCGGGCGCGATGCAACTGCGCCTTGGAGCTGCCGACCGCCATGCCCAGTTCGCCGGCGATTTCTTCATGCTTCCAGCCTTCCACGTCGTACAGCACCAGCACGGCGCGCGCGCGGGGCGGCAATGTCGCCACCGCCCGTTCCAGATCCAGCGACAGCGCGGTGTTGTGGCCGGCGGAATCGGCCATACCCAGATCGTCCAGGCGGTCCTCGCCATCATCGAACAAGGGCTGCGACCGGCGCGAACGCAATTCCATCAGGGCGGTGTTGACCGCCAACCGGTGCAGCCAGGTGCTGAAGGCGCTTTCGAAGCGGAACTGCGGAAGCGCCTGCCAGGCCCGCACGAAGGCTTCCTGGGTCAGATCGTCGGCGCGGACACCCGCGCCCCCGACCAGGCGCTGGATTACGCCATGGATGCGGCCGACGTGACGGCGGTATATCGCTTCGAAGGCGTGCATGTCGCCGCCGACGGCGGCGCGGACCAGCCCGTTGTCGGTCTCGGCGGCCGCCAGGGCGGTCGTGTCGGTCATCAGGTCGGTCACGGCGGCATTCAGCATATCCCTTTGGATGTCGCGCCACCGGGAAAGGTTTAAGGGGATCCGGCCTTCAATCCGCGGATCAGCGGCTGGAGGTAGTCCTCGTAGGGCGCCCACTTGGGTCGTTCCAGGGCCACCACCCGGTCACGCACCTGCACCGCGCTGGCGGTGGCCACTCCGCGGGTGCGCTCCTGCAGCGCCAGCATGCCCGGCTCGAACGCGAAACCGCAGAACCCGGCGACCTCGCGCAGCACCGCCTCGGTATCCCGGGTCAGACGGCCATAGTCGACATCGAGGATCCGTCCCGGGCAGGCCGCGCGCCAGTGCGCCATCAGGCGTTCGTACTGGCGGTAATAGAACGCCAGTTCCTGCTGGTCATAGGAATAGGGATTGGCGTCGGAGAACAGTTCGCGCAGGTTGGAGAAACAGGTCTCGATCGGGTCCCGCACCATATGCAGGATCTTCGCCTGCGGCAGCGCCTGGCAGATGAAGCCGATGTTGAGGAAGTTGGAAGGCAGCTTGTCGGTGAAGAACCGCTCCTTGCCGAGCCGCCATTCCATCTTTTGCAGGTATCCCTGCCCGGCCGCGGCATAGTCCACCCCGGCCGCCGCCTTCCGCACCAGGGTCTCGTCGATCACGCCCCGGCAGTGGTAGTCGGTGGCCCAGCGCATCTGGCTGGTGAAGTCATACAGCTCCCCGACCCCATGGATGTCGCCATGGCCATCCAGCAACTGCTCCAGCAAGGTGGTGCCGGAGCGATGCATGCCGACGATGAAGATTGGCACCCGCGGCGAATCACCGGCGATCGTCGCGGCAGGTTGGGCGCCGGCCTCCACCGGAAGCTCAATCAAGGCATCGACGAGCCGCTGCGATTCCTCGCTCTGGTACTTCAGGGTGGAACGCTTGGCCCTGCAGGCCAGTGTCAGCGCCTCACCGGCGCCGGCCACGTCCCCGATGTCGTCCAGTTCCTTGTGCAGCGCGTACGCCAGCAGCGCCACCTCCTCGGGACGTTTGCCCGGAGCGGCCAACAGGCGCCGCAGGCGATCCACATGGTTCGCCTCCCTGCTCTGCTTGCGCAGGCGCGAGACCAGCCACCAGGCCTGCGCGATTTCCGGCGCCCGCCGAAGGCAGTACTGCAGATCCTGCTCGGCAGCCTGGAACCGTCCCAGATAGGTCAGGATCTGCGAACGCGCCATCAACGTCGGCGGATAGTCCGGATCCGCGCGCTTGGCTTCATCCAGCAGGCGCAGGGCATCCTCCTGCCGGTTCAGGTAGCTCAGCTGGGCGGCGAAGGCCAGCAGGAGTGGAATCGGAATGCGGTCCAGGCTGCCCAGCCCACGCAGGCAATCCAGCAGGACCTCGGCTTCGTTGAAAGTCCGCAGGCGCTTGGCCAGTTCGGCGAGGACGGGTAGCTCTCTCGGGTTTACCGCAGCCGCCTTCATCGCATAGGCATGCGCTGCCCGGTAACGCCCCTGCAGGGACTCGATATAGGAAAGCTGGACCAGCGTTCCCACGTGGTTGGGGACACGCAACAGAATGCTCTCATAAAGTGCGCGTGCTTCCACCCAGTTACGCTGTCCCGCGAGTTGCTCGGCGCGCCTTGAAAGCTCGGGAATCGTTGAATTCATGCATACGGATCATACAAAAAAAGCGGCCACCCGAAGGTGGCCGCTCAAAGTCAAAACGATGCCTGATTCTTGTTAGAAATCGTACTGAACAGTAAAGCGGAACGAGCGCGGTGCCTGGAACGAAGCCGGCAACAGATACGTCTGCGACGGCAAGCCCGTGGCACGAATTTCTGCGGTCTCGACCACCGAGGTCACCTTCTGGTTATTGGCAATGTTGAAGATATCCATCTTCAGCATCAGACCCTGCGCCCAGGACGGACGATAGGTCACGCCAACGTCGATCGAGTTGGTCCAAGGCAAACGTCCCTTCGTGCCGCGTGGGACGATTTCCACGGTAGCATCGTCCGTGCCACCCAGCGGGGTCGTACCGCAACGCATGAATGAAGAGCCGTACGGATGCGGGCGATAGGCCGGACCTGGGTTGAGGTCCAACACACCCAAGCAGTTCAGCGGACGACCAGACTGCACGATCATGTTGGCGCCCAATGCCCATTCGTCATTGATCTGATAGCTGCCAAACAGCTTCAGCGAATGACGGCGGTCGTTCGGCAGGTAACCGAAGGTGTTCTCGGTCAGCTCGATGTAATCGAAGTCCTGGGTCACGCTGGTATCAGACTGGCCGATGTCCGACTTCACACCACCTTCGGTGTTGCCCTTGCTCTTGCCATAGGTATACGAACCCTGGAAAGCCAGCTTCTCGTAGTTGCCTTCGAAGAAGATTTCCAGCGCCGCATAGGTGCGCTTGGCCTTCGGGCTCAGACGAGCACCGTCGATGTGGTACTCGCGCAGCGTACCGTCATTTTCAACGTCGGTCAGCCAGATTGCATCGGCACCCGGATTGAACATGCGGCAATACGGGAAGCCAGGACCTGGCAGTACTGGGTGCAGCCCCGGATCCTTCTCAGCAATGGCATCCAACAACGCGGTGTAGTCGCAGTTATCGTCGATGGCCTGCTTCAGGTCACGATAGATACCGCGCAAACCCGCCGAGAAATTGTCCGACAGTTGCGCCTGGAAACCAAGGATGAACTCATCCTGATACATCGGATCCAGATTCTTCGAAGCGATCGTCTTCGGGTTCTTAGAATGACCATCTTCACCATTCAGGTAGAAGAAGTCACCACGAGAAACCGGATTAATCGGCTCGCCAGACACTGGGTCGATGCCACTGAACGTGAAGGTCTCACGACTGAAGAGTGACGCGCTTGCACCACGGACCGCAACGCTCGGAGTCAGCGGCAGCGCATAACGGCCCGCGTTACCGAAGATCTTGAAGGTGGAGTCACCATTCACGTCCCAAGAGAAGCCGAGACGCGGACCGAACTGGTTCTTGATCTCAACGTACTTCTGCCCGTCACCGTTGAAGTTCTGGAACGTATCCCAGCGCGCACCGAGATAAGCAACGAAGTTGTCGGTGATGTTCCACGTATCATCGATGTAGTACGCGTGCTGCTTCAGCTCAACCGTCGTACCTTGGCTGAAATACTGCTTCTGGACAATATCGGTACCGTTGGCTAGCGTCTGATAGGTCCATTGGTAACCGCCCTCAAGCGCAACACCCGCCACGGACTCATAATCGTCACGGTCATAACCGAAGCGGATGCGGTGATCGCCCAACTGCCACTCGGCATCCAGACGATACTGGTCGCGCTTGTCGCCGGAGTCCGCACGGTTGATGGTAGTGCCTGTGATGTTGCAATGGCTCGAGTACAAACCGGTAGCGGCGATGCGTGCGGCGGTACGGGAATCAACCACCACGGGGCAACCCGGCTGGACTGGCGCATTGATATTGCCGTCATAGGAAACGCGACGACCATCGGGCGTGGTCAGATAAGTGGCGCGCTTGAATTCACCATGACCTGCCAGAGCAGTCAGTGTGAAGCTGTCGGTCAGGTACCCGGTATACTTCAGGATGTAGTTATCACCACCCTGCTCGTTATAGGTCTTGCCGACCAAGGACAGCCGATCCAGACGACCGGGAGTATTGGCATAGGTGTCAGTGTAGGTCTTCTGGGTATCGGAGAATGCCGTCAGCTCCAGGATATGGCTGTCGGTAATGTTCCAGTCCAGCTTGACCAACCAAGTCGGGGTCTTCTGCTCGGCATAGGTGTTGGTATTCGCCAGCACCGAACCCCAGGTATCGGTTTCGTTGTAGCCGTAGGAAACCAAACCGTACGCAAAGAGCTTGTCCTTGACCAGGGCGCCACCAGCCCAGACGTTGGCGACATAATTCCAGCTGCTGTCGCGCGAATTATCCTGGCGCAGTGCGCCGTAGTTGGAGACCAACGGGTTGCTGATGTAGGTGTTGCGGGTATCGGAGGTCAGCGATTCGGGAGTGTATCGGACGTTGCCACCAGCCTTGAACTCGTTGGTACCGCGCTTGGTGATTTGGTTGACCACGCCACCCAGCGAGCGGCCGAACTCGGCGCCGTAGCCACCGGTCTTGACCTGCTGCTCAGCGACCGCCTCGAACGGAATCTGGGAGAAATTCAGATTGCGGAACGTATTGGTGACGTTGAAACCGTTGACGTAGTACTGGTTTTCCGCAACCGAGGAACCGCCAAACGAGGCCAGGTTACCGAACGCTGCGTCGCCGCGCACCGTGCCCGGTGCCAGAAGCGCGACAGAGGTGGTGTCCTGCGCGACCGGAATGCGGTCAATCTGTTCCTTGGTAAGGATAGTGGTCGATTCAACCGAGGAAACGTCAATCGGATTGATGAAACCCGAACCCACGACCTGCACCGCATCCAGCGTGGTAGCAGAGCCGCCGCTGCTCACGAAGTCAGCACTCGATGCGGTACCCACGTTCACGGTCACGTTACGCGTACCGCCAGCGCTGCTGGTCACCGTATATTGGCCTGTCGGCAACGCCGAGAAGCGATAGCTGCCATCGGCACCGACAGTCACGGTACGCGAGAAACCAGTCGACGGATTGGTGATGGTGATCGTGTCGCCGGAACTAGCGCGACCGGTGATGGCGCCGGAAGTATTGGACTGCGCTTGCACGCCACCAACGAAGCATGCGCCCAAAGCAAGGCTCAGCGCAGTTCGTTTGATGCCCTTCGACAAGTTGTAACCCTTGTGGGTAGTCATCTGTGCTCTCTCTCTCATGTCAATAAAAGCCCGGGTTGCAAGCAGCCCGACCCAAATAAACAGATGCATAACGAAGCACCTGGTGGGCCGAAGAATAACGTAACTTTTACGGACAAGAGCAGAATCATCATTACGCTCGCCAACCAATGATCTTTTATAAATCAAATAGTTGCGAAGTAGTAGACTTCCGTTTTTTTATATGAACAGTGCTTCATTCCGCTCTCCGAGAGAGGGTCGTCAAGCAAAAGTTGCATTTGAAAGCGTCAGTTCACTGTTGAAAAACTGCGCTTACTGGGGCCATTTCTGCCTCGTACTGTCTCCATGCACCGATCCCTTTCGTGTGCACGGCGCTACGTACCTGGGAGCTACTGGCCGTCGCTGATGGAGCGCGGTTGTCTTGGATGCGCTCAAGATTCCCGAACCATGGCAGCCCGCTGTGGCCAATGACTTCCTGCAAGGATTGCTCCGGCGTAGCAACCAGATCTTCGTAGTCGACCCGGATCATTTGCTCCGGCAGGACGTCCTCCCAGTGCGACAGCAACTTTGCGAAACTCTGGTAATGCGCAATCGTCTCTTCCAAGTCATAGCTGTAGGAATAGGCGCTGCCGGAAAAGAGGTGCTTGAAGAGCGAAAAGCAGGCATCCATCGGATTTCGCTTCACGCAGATGATCCGCGCTTCAGGCAAAGCTTTGCATATAAAACCGGCATACAGGAAGTTGTTAGGAAGTTTGTCGATGATGCGTGCAGCAGTTCCTCTACGCCAGCTCGTCCGCTCCAAGTACCCAGAACCCAGCTTTGCGAAGTCGATCGTGCGACACGCATTCAGTATGCGGCTACTTGGCACTTCTTCCAAAAACTGATTCGTTTCCCAGCAGAGCTGGCTCGGAAAATCGTTGAGTTCGCCTGCGGAGATAAGCTCGGGATGATTGCCCAACATCCGTTCCAGCAGCGTAGTCCCGCTTCTGGGAAGCCCTACGATGAATATCGGTGCGGCTGCATCGGCGCCGGCTTGTCTGGGCCGTCGGTCCAGCAAAAACGACTTATCGCACATCGCCTGCATGGCGGCATAACTTTCGCCATCTTTGGAAGATGAATAACGGAGTCCCGCTCGTTTCAGACGGGCTCCCCGCTGCAGCGCGCCCCATGCCTCACTGTATTCACCCGCATCGTCCAACTCCTTGAACAGGGCGTAATTCAAATAAATGGCTTCCTCACTACCCGGCCCTGTATGCGCCATCGCCTTCCGAATGCGGGTAACCCGTTGGCCAGGAACGGAGCTTGCCTGATGGTGAGCTAAAGTCCAATGAGCTTCCGCATGCAGCGGATCCATTGCAATGCAACGCTCGTAGGCTTCTGTCGCTTCCTGCAACCTTCCCAGGTAGCGCAGAGCATTGGCACGCGCAAACACCAATGGGGCCGATGGATTTCTCGATCGAGCGATGGCGTAATCTGCCAGACTCAACGCCTCTTCATGCGCTTCAGACAGACCAAGATACTGAATCAATCCTGCGCTGTAATGCAGGACCACGGGATCGGACCAGTCAGCAGAAGCGATGATGTCCCGGGCTTCCTTGTACTCACCCAGTATCAATAATCGCATGCAGAGTTCGGTGATGAACTGATGGTTGCCGCTTTGCTTCCACGCTGGCACCGCGAACCGGGTTGTGCGAACCGATTCTCGAAAGTCACCCTCGCGCTGCGCCAGTGCGGATAAGGCCAGCCAGGCGCGTGGTTGTGCGGGGTCGAGTGCGAGAATCTGCTGGTAGATGGCGCGCGCATCATCGAAGCGACGCTCCATCATGGCCTGGCGCCCGCGCTGGACATGGGCCGAGATATCCTGATTCTGCACGCTGGGCTCCCTAGACAAAGCCGAAGAATAGAGCAAAACAAGACGGCCGCCCAAGGGCGGCCGTCTCGTTGAACCAGACTTCCGTGTTGCTTAGAAGTCGTACTGCACCATGAAGCGGACCGAACGCGGAGTCTGCCAGGCCAGCGGGGTCAGGTAGGTGTTGCGCGCACCCGCCGGGCTGCCCAGGTCGTCCTCGCCCTCTTCATCCACCGCCGTCGGCTTGTCGGCGTTGAAGAGGTTGAAGACATCAACCTTGAACGCCAGCTTCCCGTCCGCGAAGGCAGGACGGTAAGCGACATTCAGGTCGAACGTGGTGGTCCAGGGCGTGCGACCCACGGTACCGCGTTCGACTACGGTGGTGCCATTGTCACGACCGCTGGTCGGCTCGCCTGCATCACAGGAGAAGTACGCCACGCGATAGTTGACCGGATCATTGCCGTAGATACCGAAGCAGTTCTCCGGCCGGCCGGACTGGACCAGCAGGTTGCCGCCCACGGACCACTCGTCGGTGATTTCCCAGTTGCCGAAAAGCTTCAGGGTATGACGGCGGTCATTCGGCAGGTAGCCGAACGAACCCAGCATCAGCTGCGGGTAGTCGAAGTCCTGGGTGGTGCCGGTGTCGGCCTGGCCGATATCCGACTTGACGCCGCCTTCGCTGTTGCCCTTGCTCTTGGCATAGGTATAGGAACCCTGCAGGAAGAAGCGATCCCACGCGCCTTCCCAGAAGAACTCCAGCGCGCTGTAGGAACGCTTGGCCTTCGGACCGAGCTTGTCAGCGGCGATGCGGACATTCTCGATGGTGCCGTTGCCGTCGACGTCGATGTTCCAGACGCCGTCACTGCCCGGGTTGTACAGGCGGCAGTACGGGAACGACGCGTTGCCCGGATGCACATCACCCTCGTCATAGCCATTGGCCACGGCCCATTCCACGATCGGGCTGTAGTCGCAGGTATCGTCGATCGCACGCTTCAGCTCACGGTACACACCACGTACACCGGCCGACAGGTGATCCGTCAGCTGCGCCTGGAAGCCCAGGATGAACTCATCCTGGTACATGGGCTTCAGGTTGGTGGACGCGATGCTGTTCGGATCCTTGGCAAGGCCGGTCTCGCCATTGGCGTAGAACGGCTCGGGATACTGGCCACCCGGCGCCATGCCCAGCGGCATGCCAGTTTCCGGATCGATGCCGGTATAGGTGAAATCCTGGAACTCATAGATCGAGGCGCTGGCGCCACGTACCGCAACGTTGGCCGTCAGCGGCAGCGCGAAACGGCCCGCGTTACCAAAGATCTTGAACGAAGAGTCGCCGTTCACGTCCCAGGAGAAGCCGAGACGAGGGGCGAACTGGTTGTCGATCTTGACGTAGCTCTGACCCAGCCCGTTCTTGTTCTCGAAGCTGTCCCAACGAACGCCACCATAGACCAGGAAGTTATCCGTGATGTTCCAGGTGTCTTCCAGGTAGAACGCTTCCTGCTCGACCTTGACCGTCGAACCCTGGCGGATATTGTAGCGGCGAACGAACTGGTTGGTGCCGGTCAGGTTGGAGTTGTACTGGTACTGGTAGTTGCCCGTGTACGCGCCACCATCGACGGTTTCAAAATTGTCGACATCGTAGCCAAAACGTAGCAAGTGGTCGCCCAGGATCCATTCCGCATCCAGACGGAACTGATCACGCGTGTCTTTGGCATCGGCGCGGGTCAGGGTTCCCTGCATGAAGCAACCCGGAGGCGGCAAATCGCCGTTGTTGGCGCGCCAGTTGCGGCTACTGGAGATGGCTGGGCAGCCGCCCACGACCTCGTTTAGGTTGCCGTTGTAGCGGATTACCGTGCCATCGGCTTCACGCGCGTAGTTGGTGCGGGTGAACTCGCCATGGCCGGCCAGTGCCGAAAGGGTGAAATTCTCGCTCAGGTAGCCGGTGTACTTCAGCGAGTAGTTCTCACCGCCCTCTTCACTGTACACCGTGCCCATGTAGTTGCCACGACCGGGGTTGGTGCTTGGCGAATCGACGTCACCAAACGTGGTGCGATAGTAATCCCGTTCGTTCTTGCGCTTGTCCGAGAACGCCGTCAGTGCCAGCAGATGGTCGTCGGTGATGTTCCAGTCCAGCTTCACCAGCCAGGTGGGCGACTTCTGCTCAGTCTGCGTGTTGTTGAGCGCACGGTAGGTAAGTCCCTTCTCGGTGCCCGGATAGGCCGCGTTTTCAGTACGACCATATTGCAGCAGCGCATAGGCAAACAGTTTGTCCTTAACCAGCGCGCCACTGGCCCAGACAGAAGCCGTCGCTTCCCAGCCTTTGTCCTTCGAGTTATTCGAAATGAGCTGGCCATTGTTCCAGTAGTAGTCCGGGTTGGTCTCGCGGAGCGATTCCGGTTCCCAGAAAATGTTGCCACCGGCATGGAACTCATTCGAACCACGCTTGGTGATCAGGTTGATCACGCCACCAGTCGAGCGACCGAATTCAGCACCGTAACCACCCGTCTTGATCTGCTGTTCGGCAATCGCTTCAAACGGGATCTGCGAGAAGTTGAGATTCTTGAAGGTGTTGGTGATGTTGAAACCGTTGACGTAGTACTGGTTCTCCGCCACCGAGGAGCCGCCGAACGAGGCCAGATTGCCGAACGCGGCATCGCCCTTGATCGTGCCGGGCGCCAGCAGCGCGACGCCGGTGATGTTGCGCGGCACCGGGATCTTGGCGATCTGCTCGGAGGTCAGCACCGTGGTGGATTCCACGGAGGAGACGTCGATCGGGTTGATGGCGTTGGTGCCGACAACCTGTACGGCGTCCAGGGTGGTGGCGCCGCCGGAAGCCTGCGCCGCACGGGCGAAGTCGACGTTCGCGGCGGTACCGACCGACACGGTGATGTCACGGCTGGACGAGGTGCCGTCGGCGGCCTTGCGGGTGATCGTGTACTTACCGGTCGGCAGGGCGGAGAAACGGTAGCTGCCGTCGCCGCTGACGTTGATGGTGCGGGTGAAGCCGGTGTCCGGGCTGACGATGGTGATGGTGTCGCCGTCGATCGCGCGACCGGTGATGGCACCGGCCGAGTTCGACTGCGCCTGTACCCCACCCACGAAGCAGGCGCCCAAGGCCAGGCTCAGGGCCGTGCGCTTGATGCCTTTCGACAAGTAACTGGAACCCATTTGTCTCTCTCTCTTGAGTTTGTAAACGGCCGGTGCCAAAAGGCCCGGAATCCGAAGTGACAGGCCTCACATGCCTGTGAACCGAAGAGTAACGTAAATTTTCTCATTAAGAAAGAGTTATGCGCCCTTGTAAATCAATTACTTGCCCTATTCATTTTGATGAACTGTAAATAAAAATACGTCAGGAAAACAAAGTCTGGCCCAACGAAAAAGGGCCGCACTAGCGGCCCTCTCCGGATATCCCGTGTGCGGGCTTCAGCCCAATCGCGCCGCGATCCGAGCCTGCTCCGCCTTCAGCGCCCCGGGCATCCGTTCCCCGAATTCCTCCAGGTAGGCGCCAATGCTCTCGATCTCGGCGCGCCAGCCTTCCGGGTCGAAACCGAACAGCTTCGCCTCGGCCTCCCGCGAAAGCGGTACGCCGTCCAGGTTGAGGTCGGTAGCCCGCGGGAAGTGACCGATCGGCGTCTCGACGGCATCAGCCAGCCCTTCCACCCGCTTGATCATCCATTCCAGCACCCGCAGGTTTTCGCCGAAGCCGGGCCACAGGAACTTGCCGTCGTCGCCCTTGCGGAACCAGTTGACGTGGAAGACCTTGGGCAGCTTCGCGCCGGCCTGGTCGAACGACAGCCAATGAGCGAAATAATCGGCGAAGTTGTAGCCGCAGAACGGCTTCATCGCCATCGGGTCGCGACGCATGACGCCGACGGCGCCCGTGGCCGCTGCCGTCGTCTCCGAGCCCATCGCCGCTCCGACCAGCACGCCATGGGTCCAGTCACGGGCCTCGAACACCAGCGGCACCAGCGAAGCTCGCCGGCCGCCGAACACAATTGCCGAGATCGGCACGCCTTGCGGGTTCTCGGCGCGCGGCGAGTAGCTCGGGCACTGCCGCGCCGAGACGGTGAAGCGCGAGTTCGGGTGCGCGGCCGGGCCGTTGGCCGGGTCATACGGACGCCCCTGCCAGTCCAGCGCCGGCGTGCGCTTGTCCAGTCCCTCCCACCACGGCTCCTGGTCGTCGGTCACCGCCACGTTGGTGAAGATGGTGTGGTGGCTGATGGTGGCCAGCGCGTTGGGATTGGAGCTGTCCGAAGTTCCCGGTGCCACGCCGAAGAAACCGGCTTCCGGATTGATGGCGTACAGACGGCCGTCGGCGCCCGGACGCATCCAGCAGATGTCGTCGCCCACGGTCCAGACCTTCCAGCCGGCCTGGCGGTAGCCTTCCGGCGGGATCAGCATGGCCAGGTTGGTCTTGCCGCAGGCCGAGGGGAACGCCGCGGCAACATAGTGCGTCTGCCCCTGCGGGTTCTCGATGCCGACGATCAGCATGTGCTCGGCCAGCCAGCCTTCCTGGCGCGCCTGGTGCGAGGCGATGCGCAGCGCATGGCACTTCTTGCCCAGCAAGGCATTGCCGCCATAGCCGGAGCCATAGCTCTTGATGGTGAGCTCTTCCGGGAAATGCATGATGAAGCGACGCTCGGGGTCCAGTTCGCCAATCGAATGCAGTCCCTTGACGAAGCTGCCCTCGCGCTCGATCCGCGCCAGCGCCGCCGCCCCCATGCGGGTCATGATCCGCATGTTCGCGACCACGTACGGCGAGTCGGTGATTTCCACGCCGCAACGCGCCAGCGGCGACTCGATCGGGCCCATGCAGTAGGGCACCACGTACAGGGTGCGTCCGCGCATGCAGCCGGCGAAGAGCGCGTCCATCTTCGCGTGCGCCTCGGCCGGCGCCATCCAGTGGTTGTTCGGGCCGGCATCGTCGCGCCCCGGCGTGCAGACGAAGGTCAGGTGCTCGACCCGGGCCACGTCGTTGGGGCTGGATCGATGCAGCCAGCTGTGCGGATGGGTCTCATGGTTCAACGGCAGCAGCGTACCGTCCGCCTGCATGCGGGCGATCAGGGCGGCGTTCTCGGCATCGCTGCCATCGCACCAGTGGATGTGGTCCGGCTGGGTCAGGGCGGCGACTTCCGCCACCCAGGCATTCAGCGCTTCCAGCCGGCATCCCCGGGAATCCTGCGATTTGAAAACGTCGACCGCTGCGTTCATGCCTAGCCCTCGGAAAAGAGACCAAAATGATACCAATGTCCGGTCCCGATGACGAGGAGAACGCCGAATCGGATTCAGGAAGGTCAGGTCGTGTCCTGCCCGCAACGGCATGCCAGCCCCCCTCAGGGGCCATCCCTGGTCAGAAACATATAGATAGGTACCGTGCCCGAATGGGCTTAGGCGGGCTCAGCCGCTGCGTGACCGCCGGTAGGGATTGAACAGTTGCAGCAACCACGGTTTCTGCGCCAGCACCAGGCTGACGCCGATGCGGTCGGACGCCGGCAGGGTGGCATCGCGGGCGAGCAGCGCGTCGAACTCGCGGGCCACTTCCTCCAGCCGCTGCCGGAGCTGCTTGATGCCATCGATGCTGAGGCTGCCACTGAGCAGCAGCAACGCATCCTGTTCCCCGTCGAAGGCATCGGCGAAGTAATCGGTCAGCAGGGTATGCCGGAAATAACGCTCCATCGGACCGTCGGCGCGCCAGCGGAAATTGCGGGCGGTCAACGCGCGCGTCCGGTTCCCGGGCATCAGTTCGATGATGCCGAGGCGATCCAGTTTCACCAGCAGGCCGGTCCACTGCGCGGGGGTGAACCCGAAGTGTTCCAGCACGTCTTCCTGCCGCCAGCGGTTGAGCGTCAGGAACAGCGCCATCAACAGCGCCGGCTCCTTCACCAGCGCCTGTTCCTGCGCCGCTTCCAGTTGCGCCATGGGCTTGCGGCCGCGCGCCGCTTCGGCGCTGAGTTCGGCCAGGCCGACGTCCAGCACCTCGCAGATCTGTTCCAGGCGCTGCAGGCTCATCGCCCGGCGGGAGAACATCCGCTTGATGGCCGCTTCGCTCATCTTCATCCGCGCGGCGAGATCCCGATATGTCATGGCCTGCGCGCGCAGGCAGCGCTTCAGGGCGTCGACCAGTTCGAGGGATACGGCCATGGGTAGCGGATTCCTATACTTTCCGTGCCGTGGAAGCTTACCTCGTCAATTCCAGTTGAACAGTCCTCGGGAGCAGCGGCAGGCTCCGGCGCCAGGAGGACCCTCATGACATCGCATCCGCTTCGCCGCCTGGTCGTCATTGCCTGCTTGCCGCTGGCGCTCACGCTCGGTGCCCGGGCCCAGGCCACACCTCCCCAGTCACGCGCCTCCGGCGCCAGCCTCGAAGCTTCGGTGCAGGTGCCGATCGCGGCGTTCGAAGCACTGCGGGCCAGCGGCCATTTCTCCGTCGTCGCCGTCCAGACCGTGGCCCGCGGAACCGTCGTCACCATCGTGGCCAGCGGCGTGACCATTTCGGTGCTGACCACCGCCCTGATCGAGCCGGACTTCAACTTCATCTCGGGTCACCCCGGCACTTCGATCGGCAAGGTAATGATGGGTTCGGCCGGCCTGTTGCTAAAGGTCGGCGAGAAGGTACTGGCCTTCATCCCGGAACCCCGCGTCCGCCCGCACATCCATAGCCGGAAGCTGGAGCCATGACCCGCCTGCCCGCTTTCGTGCTGCGCGCGAGCCTGTTCGTGATCGCGTCGCTTGCCGGTCCAACCGCCTGGGCGGGCGCGGGGTGCGCCGCGCGCCATCCTTCGCCACAGCAACTCGACGCCGCGGCCGCGACCGCGCTGCGTGCGGTCGACGCCCTGGAGGCCGCCGACGCTTCGGTCGCACTCATCGCACGCGTGGGCACCGACCTGTCCAAACAGGGGCTGGTCTACAGCCACGCCGGTTTCGTGCTGCGCGATCATCCGGACGGCCGCTGGACGGTCGTGCACCTCTTGAATGAATGCGGCAGCGATCGGTCGGGTCTCTACGCGCAGGGCCTGGTGGATTTCTTTTCCGACGATCTGGTCAACCAGGATCTGCGCATCGTCTGGTTCACGCCGGACGTGGCGCGCCGCCTGAGCCAGTACCTGGCGCACATGCCGCGCGGCAATCTGCACAATTCCCACTACAACCTCATCGCCCGGCCGGGCAGCCGCGACTACCAGAATTCGACCGCCTGGCTGGTCGAAGTGATGGCGAGCGCGCAGGCCACGCGCCCGGTGAAGGATCGCGTCGATGCATACGCCCTCGCCCGGGCGGGCGGCTTCGTGCCCGACATCATCGGCATCCCCTACACCAAGCGGGTTCTGGGCGGACTGTTCAGCGCCAACGTGGCTTTCACCGATCATCCGGTGGCGACCCGCCTGTCAGGCGACTATCCGGTGATCACCGTGCGTTCGATATTCCGCTTTTTCGACAAGGCCGGATACACCGCGCGCGTGGAGGAATGGCGGCATGGTCGCCGGATGTCCACGCCCGGTCCGGCGTGACTCACTGGAGGGCATATGTTCCTGACCCTGCTCGCAGTCACCCTGCTGCTGGCCGCCATCGTGTCGTGGCTGGTCAGCCGCGCATTCTCCCGCCCCATCGGCAGCATCCTGGATCGCATCATCGCCGACAGCATCAGCGACGCGTGGCGCAGATACATGAAGTTCGCCATCCTGGTCGTCGGCGTGTCCTCGGGCGTGCGAATCGATGAGCTGGAGCGCTACATCACCGCGCCGCAGTGGGTGGAAGCCGACAAGGCCAGGATCATCGCGCTCACGCCCGAGCGCTGGCTGCTGGAGGTCTACCGGACGATCATCGAAACACTGCAGGGCATCGCCTGGATGCTGCTGGCATTCTTCGTGATCGCGCTGCTCGCGTACGTCGTGGTCCGGCTATCGGAAATGAAACGGACCGCGACGCCCCGCGCGGAGGAGTCCGGTGTCGAAACCCGCCTCGCCGCCGCCGTCAGGTCGGAATGAGCGTGGAGATGACGTGTTCGAGGTAGGCCTCGAACTCGTCATGGGTCATGCGGGGTTGCTGCAGCTGCAGTGAAAGCTGCAGGAATCCCACGTAAGCCGCGTAAGTCAGGCGGGCACGATGGATCGCATCCTGGCGCGCCAACCCCGCCTGCCGGAACGAGGCCATCAGATATTCCAGGCGCCGCTGCGATACGCGATCGATCACCGGTTGCACGGCCGGATGATCCAGGGCTTTCAGCAGTTCGCTGTAGATGATGTGCGGCTTGACCTCGTGGCCGACCAGTTGGAACAGAGCACGCAGCCGCTCGCGCGGATCCGGCACTTTTTCGAGATTGCCGAACACGCTCTCCTGCTCCACCGCTTCCCAACGTTCCAGCGCGGCCTGCAACAAGGCGTCGCGGGAGGGGAAATGCCAATAAAAGCTGCCTTTCGTCACACCAAGACGTCGCGCCAAAGGTTCCACCGCGACGGCGGACACGCCCTGTTCGGCGATGAGGTCGAGCGCGGCCTGGGCCCAGTCCTCGGCACTGAGGCGGGCATTGCGCGGAGACGTGGCGGGGGCAGGGTCGGGACTGGAGGTCGTCATGTCCCCATTTAACCATACGGCGAAGTTTGTTGGAGTACGTTTGCTGCGGCGCAGCAAAATTGCCAGCAAATCAAATGCTTGCGTTGGGACGAGTTGATGACGACCGATTGACTGCTCTAAACGGGCAGGCCCATACTAGCCCGTATGGTAAACGCTCACTCCCCTGCTGCGTCCCACCCTTTGTCCGGCGTCGGCGAATCGCTCGGCCTGACCGGCGCCGGGGATCTGCGGCTGGCCGCCAGCCGGTTTGCTTCCCCCGGATCCCTGCAGCCCGAACCCGCGCTGATCTACGCGCATGGCTTTGGCCAGACCCGCCATGCCTGGACCCGGACCGCGCAGGCGCTTGCCGCCAAGGGCTATGCCGGCCTGGCCTATGACGCCCGCGGACATGGCGACTCGCAGCGCAACCCCGACCATCTGGCTTACGCCGGCGAGCAGTTCGCCGACGATCTGATCATCGTCGCCGGTGAGCAGGCGCAGGCCCCCATCCTCGTGGGTGCGTCGATGGGCGGTCTGTTCGGCCTGATCGCCGAATCGCGCTGGCCCGGCCTGCTGCGGGCGATGGTGCTGGTCGACATCACCCCGCGCTGGGAGTCGGCCGGCCTTGAGCGCATCCTCGGCTTCATGACCGCCTTTCCCGATGGTTTCGAATCACCGGAACAGGCCAGCGACGTCATCGCCGCGTACCTGCCCCATCGCCGCAACCGCAAATCGCCGGACGAACTGCGCGCGCTGTTGCGCCAGAACGCAAAGGGCCGCTGGCACTGGCATTGGGATCCCCGCCTGATCGACGAGTTGGCCCGCGACAGCGAGCAGCACCAGGACGCCCTGGCCGAGGCGGCCAGCCGCATCCGCTGCCCGATCCTGCTGATCAGCGGCGGGCGCAGCGACCTGGTGTCGGAAAGGACCGTCGAGGAATTCCGCGCGCTGGTTCCCCACGCGCATCATGTCCATCTGCCGGACGCCACCCACATGGTGGCCGGCGACGACAACGACACCTTCACCGCCGCCGTACTCGAGTATCTGGCCGAGCTGCGGTCATCCCAGGCTTCCTTCGCGTCAGCCCCCACCGAATCGTCCGCCGCAGGCGGATCCGCAACCGGAGCACGTCCATGAGCATCCTTGCCCCCTTCCTCGCC
>MTEY01005053.1_pt1 | contig 27026 bp, 20 predicted proteins | sample 1042721 | NCBI WGS metagenome assembly MTEY01 (sample SAMN06185809, study PRJNA358809) | soil metagenome | isolation source: soil biostimulated with seedmeal as carbon source | place: India | collected 2015-05-23 | reverse complement strand
GCCACCAGCAGGTTGTCCTCGGCCTCGATCAACTCGGCCTGGGCCAGGTCGCGTCGGGCAGAGGCCTGGTCGATGTCGATCACGGTGCCGTCACCCAGTTCGAATCGGCGCTTGGCGGACTTCACCTGGTTCTCCAGGTTGTTCAGCTTGACCTTGGCCAGATCGATGGTTTCCAGCGCCAGCAGCACGGCGAAATAGCGGCTGGCCAGACTGACCGCCGATTCCTGGGTCTTCACATCGAACACCGCATCACTGAACAGGGTGCGTTGCTTGCCCTGGCGGTACTCGGCCATCCGCTGCTTGTTGAACAGCGGTTGGCGCAACTCCACCACCGCCCCCTTTGAGTCGTACTCCAGGTCGCTCTCCACCGAGTTGCCGAGGATATTGTCCTGCTCGGTGGTGCCGTCCACCCGTTTCCAGTAGGCGGTACTGCTGATGTTGGGCAACAGGCCGGCCTTGCCCAGTTCCTTGTATTCCTGGCCGGCCTGGCGTTCGTGGACCGACGCCAGGTAGGTCGGGCCCTGGGTCTGGTAGACGCCCCAGGCTTCGCTGAGGTCCATGGCCGCCGCAGGCAGGGCGACGGCTCCGAACAAACCGGCTATGGCCATCCGGGCTCTCATGTTCACTGCTCCTTGAATGCGCTTCCGACACGGCCCAGCAGCGGTTTCATCAGGTAGCTCATCAGGCTGCGTTCACCGGTCTTGATGGTTACGGTGGCCGGCATGCCTGCGCGGATATTGTTCGGCCCCAGCATCCGCATGCCTTCTTCGGTCACTTCCACCTGGGTCAAGTAATAGGGCTGTTTGCTGGCTTCGTCCACCAGGCGGTCAGCGGCGACCGTCAGCACCCGCCCCGGAATGTTGGGCGTCTGTGCGTGGTTGAAGGCCGGGAAGGTGATGTCCACCGGCAGCCCCGGCACCATCTTGTCGATGGCCTGCACCGGAACCTGAGCGTCCACCTGCAGCGGCTCCTTGTCCGGTACCACGTCCATGATCCGCGCACCCGGCTGGATGACCCCGCCCACAGTGGCAATGTTCAGGCCCAGGACGATGCCGTCGATGGGCGAACGGATCACCGTGTTGTCCACCTGATAGTCCACCGAACGCAGGCGCTCGCCCAGGGAGGTGGCTTCCTTCTGCACATCGGTCAGCTGCGATTCCACTTCCTTCTGGAAATCCTGCTCGCGCTGGAGGATGCGCAGCTTGAGTTCGGCGATCTGGTTACGGGTGCGGCCGATATCGGCGATGTTCTGCGCCATGGAGCCATTCAGTTCCGACGCATTGCGCTCCAGTTCGAGCATGCGGTTGCGCGGGATGTAGCCTTCGGCGGCCAGGCTGCGCACGCCTTCTAGTTCCTGGCCAAGCAGGCTCGACTGGCTGGCGCGGGTGGCCTGGACCTGGCGCAGGCCCTTGAGCTGCTCTTCGGCACCGTTGAGGTTCTCGTGGAGGATGCCGATCTCACCCAGCAGCGCCTTGCGCCGGGTCTGGAACAGCCGCTGCTGCAGGGCGATGGCCTCCATCAGGCGCGGGTCGCCGCTGAAGCGCTCCAGCAGTTCCGGGGTGAAGGTCACCGTGTCGGCGCCATCGCGCTCGGCCACCAGGCGGTCTTCCACGGTCTTGGCGACGATGTACTGGGAGCTGAGGGCGCCCTGCTCGGCGATGGCCTGGGTCGGGTCCAGGCGCACCAGCTCCTGGCCGGCGCGTACCTTGTCGCCTTCACGCACGAGAATGGCGTCCACCTCACCACCCGTGAGGTGCTGCACGGTCTTGCGCGCATTGGTGACATTGACCGTGGCGTTGGCCACCACGCCGGCATCCAGTGGGGCGAACACGGCCCAGACCAGGAAGCCGCCGAATCCTGCCAGCACCATCCAGACGCCCCAACGGGCCGGGCGGACGTCATCCATGTCCACCTGCGTCGGTTGTTCGACCCGTACCAGGGCCTTGCTTTCGCTTGCCGCTTGCATGATCGATTACTCCTTGGCCCGCATGGATGCCAGGTTGGGCGCGCCCACGGAGGGCATGACGCTGGCCTGGCGCAATGCTGAGAAGACCTCATCACGAGGACCGAACATCTGCATACCGCCGTCTCGCAGCAGCAGGACCTTGTCTATCGTGCCGAGCACGCTGGGCCGGTGGGAGATCAGGATCAGCGTCTTGCCCCGTTTCTTCAGGTCGAGGATGGCCTCCACCAGCGCCGCTTCGCCCACGTCGTCGAGGTTGGCGTTGGGCTCGTCCAGCACGATCATCGAGGGATCGCCATAGATGGCCCGAGCCAGGGCGATACGCTGTTTTTGTCCACCGGAAAGCGGGCTGCCATCGAGCCCGAGCGGCGTGTCGTAGCCTTTTTCGAAGCGCAGGATCATTTCGTGCACCCCGGCGCGCTTGGCCGCCTGGATCACCTCCTCGCTATTCACTTCGCCGAAGCGGGCGATGTTGTCGGCGATGGTGCCTTCGAACAGCTCCACGTCCTGCGGCAGGTAGCCGATCCAAGGACCGAGTTCCGCCTTGTTCCACTGGAAGATGTCGGCGCCGTCCAGACGCACCGTGCCCCCTTGCGCCGGCCAGACCCCCACCAGCAACCGGGCCAGGGTGGATTTGCCCGCCGCCGACGGACCGATGATGCCGAGCGCCTCGCCTGGAGCCAGGGCGAAGTTGATGCCGCGCAGGATGGTGGCGGTGCCGCCAGGTGCCGCGGTCATGGCGTTCTCTACCGACAGCGCGCCCTGGGGCTTGGGCAGCGCCATGGCGTCCTTGCGGGCGGGGAAGTCCGTCAGCAGCTTGGACAGGCGCTCCCAGGAAGCACGGGCGGAGAGCAACTGTTTCCAGACGCCGATGGCCTGCTCCACCGGTGCCATGGCACGACCGCTGAGCACCGAACTGGCGATCATCATCCCGGCGGTGATCTCACCCTTGATGGCCAGCAGCGCGCCAGCACCGAGAATCAGCGACTGCAGGGTGATCCGCACGAAACGGCTGGCGCCATTGATGTAGGCCGCACGGTCCGAAGCCTGGGTCTGTTTCTCGAGGATGCGCTGGTGGCTGCCGTACCAGCGTTCGCGGATGGCCGGGAGCATGCCCATCGCCTCGATCACTTCGGTGTTGCGCAGGTTGTTGTTGGCGAAGGCGCCGGAAGCCATCGAAGCCTGGTTGGCTTCCATCAGCGGACCTCGGGTCACCACTTCGGTGAGCAGCGCCAGGCCGAAGAGAATGGCCGAGCCGATCAGGGTGACAATGCCCAGTAGCGGGTGCACCAGGAAGATCACCAGCAGGTAGATGGGGGTCCACGGCGCGTCGAAGAACGCGAAAAGGCCATTGCCGGTGAGGAACTGGCGAACCTGGGACAAGTCCTGGAGCGCCTGGGCCGGGTTGCCGCCGGCGCGGCGCAGGTTGCGCTCGAAGGACGCGTTGAAGATGCGCTTGTTCAGGCTCATGTCCAGGCGGTTGCCAAGGCGGATGAGCACGGTCGAGCGCACCACCTCCAGCAATGACATGAGCACGTAGAGCCCGAGCATCAGCACCGTCAGCATCACCAGGGTGGTGATGTTGCTGCTCGCCAGCACGCGATCGTAGACCTGCAGCATGTAGAGCGCCGGAGCCAGCATCATCAGGTTGATGACGCCGCTGAAGCCGCCGACCACATAAAAGGTGTGGCGCAGGCGACTCAGGGCTTCGGACAGTTCTGTACGGGGCTGCGAGAAATTCTTCATCTCGGCGCTCCATTGACGGAGTGGTGGGTTCGGCCGGGTCCGACCGCCTTCTTATAATTCAAGCCCCTGGAGCGAAACGGCGCTGCCCCCACAGAAGCCTACCCACATCCTTAGCCAAGACTCCCGCCCCCCGCCAGCCTCCAACCCCGTCTGCCGGACGGCTGCGGGATTAACCCCGACCGACGACATGGGCCTTTTGCCCGAGAGCCTTTCTCATCAACCCTGAAAGCACCGTGCTAGAGCGGTTTACCCACTTTTGGGGAAAATGCGGAGGGCGCCAGCAAGACAGAACTGGCGCCGGATAAATGACGTATAGCTCCAACGACTGAATCGACGCTGGCTGGATAGAGTTGCGCTATGCGTCCTGGGGGCCGGAAACACTGGTGCGCAGGGCGCACCCTACCCAGGCCATCCACCCCACGCACGCGACCTAAACGTAGGGTGTGCCATGCGCACCGGGCTCTGGACGAAGAGCGAAAGCCTGAAACACCGCTGGTGCGCGCGGCGCACCCTACCCAGGCCATCCACCCGCGCCTAGTCGTAGGGTGTGCCATGCGCACCGGGCTCTGGACGAAGAGCGAAAGCCCGAAACACCGCTGGTGCGCGCGGCGCACCCTACCCGGGCCATCCACCCGCGCCTAGTCGTAGGGTGCGCCATGCGCACCGGGCTCTGGACGAAGAGCGATAGCCTGAAACACCGCTGGTGCGCGCGGCGCACCCTACCCGGGCCATCCCACCCGCGCCTAGTCGTAGGGTGCGCCATGCGCACCGGGCTCTGGACGAAGAGCGAAAGCCTGAAACACCGCTGGTGCGCGCGGCGCACCCTACCCGGGCCATCCACCCAGGCACGCGGCCAACCGAGGGGTCAGTTCGCCCGGACCCGCAACGCCGGGCTGGACCGCAGCATGTCCATCAGGCTGTTAACCAGGTTGTCCGCCTCGTCCGCCAGGGAATAGCCATTGGGCACCAGCAGCCAGTTGGTCTGGATGCCTTCCATATAGGCATGCACGCTGACGGCGGCGCGGCGACAGTCCAGGTCTCGGGGCAACTGGCCACGACTCACTGCATTGCGCAGTGCCTTGGCGATGCGCTCATCGCATTCGGCGCTCAGGTCCTGGATCTGCTGGCGCAGGTCGCCCAGTTCCTCGGTGTATTCCACTTTGAACCGGAGGATCTCGTGAATGCGCCGGCTCTGCGGGTCCAGTTCCACGCGCTTGAGCAGGCGCACCAGCAACTGGTGCATGCGCCCCAAGGGGTCCGGCTCATCTTCGCTCTCGCTGGCACGCGCCAGCTGTTCCAGCGGCATGTGGATGCGTTCGAGCATCGCCTGGAACAGGTCGTTCTTGTTCTCGAAGTGCCAGTAGATGGCGCCTCGACTCACGCCGGCAGCCGCAGCGATTTCAGCCAGAGAGGCACGGGAAACACCCTTCTCGTGAAACACCCGCTCGGTAGCATCGAGTATCTGCACGCGGGTCTCTTCGGCTTCCTCTTTGGTGCGTCTGGCCATTCGCCACTGTTACCTATCTGGTTGCTATCAAAGGAAAAATCATCCCGCCGAGGAAACAAATTCTGACAGCGGCTTCGGAAGATTCGATTTACAAACATTCACGCATGTAAGTATATTCGTACACCTTCGCAAGAATCCAGAACCTGCCCTGCGCCCAGCTTTTCCTTCAGGAAGCTGAACCCCAGAAAATAGAGGTCCCTTCAGATGCCCATGAAGCCAGCCTTTGCCGCCTTGGTTTCCACCATCGCACTGGCCACGCTCGTCCTCACCGGCTGCCAGGAAGCCTCGGCTCCCCCGCCCGCCCAGACGCCCAAGGTCGGCGTCGTCACCCTGCAACCCCAGAGCTTCACCCTGACCACCGAGCTCCCGGGCCGCACCAGCGCCTACCGGATCGCCGAAGTACGTCCCCAGGTCGACGGCATCATCCAGAAGCGCCTGTTCACCGAAGGCAGCGAGGTCAAGGCCGGGCAGCAGCTTTATCAGATCGACCCGTCCGTCTACACCGCGACCTTCAAGAGCGCCCAGGCCAGCCTGGCCTCGGCGCAGTCCCTGGCGGAGCGCTACAAGGACCTGGTCAGCGACCAGGCCGTGAGCAAGCAGGCCTACGACGAGTCCCAGGCCGCTCGCCTGCAGGCCGAGGCCGCGCTGGAGAAGGCCAAGATCGACCTGCGCTACACCAAGGTGCTGGCCCCCATTTCCGGACGTGTCGGCCGCTCGGCGGTCACCGAAGGTGCGCTGGTGAACAACGGCCAGACCCTGGCCATGGCCACCATCCAGCAGCTCGACCCGATCTACGTCGACGTGACCCAGTCCACCAAGGACCTGCTGCGCCTGCGTCGCGAAATGGCCGAAGGCCAATTGGAAAAAGCCGGTGCCAGCGGTGCCAGGGTTTCCCTGCTGCTCGAAGACGGCAGCGAATACCCGCACAAGGGCAGCCTGGAGTTCTCCGAAGTCTCGGTTGACGAAGGCACCGGTTCGGTGACTCTGCGCGCGGTCTTCCCCAACCCGGAACACAACCTGCTGCCCGGCATGTTCGTCCACGCCCGCCTGGGCTCGGCGGTGAAGCAGGAAGCCATCCTTGCGCCGCAGCAGGGCGTGACCCGCGACCTCAAGGGCCAGGCCACCGCCATGGTGGTGAATGCCGAGAACAAGGTGGAATTGCGCCACCTGAAAGCCGAACGCACCGTCGGCGACCGCTGGCTGGTCAGCGAAGGCCTCAACCCCGGCGACCGCCTTATCACCGAAGGCCTGCAGTTCGTCCGTCCGGGCATTGAAGTGAACGCAGCACCGGCGACCAACGTGGCAGCCCAGCAACCCGCGGGCGACAACCTGGCCAAGAGCCACTGAGGAGCCCATAGATGTCGAGATTCTTCATCGATCGCCCGATCTTCGCCTGGGTGATCGCGCTGGTGATCATGCTCGCCGGCGGCCTGTCGATCCTCAAACTGCCGATCAACCAGTACCCCAGCATCGCCGCGCCTGCAGTGGGCATCCAGGTCAGCTACCCCGGCGCCTCCGCGCAAACGGTGCAGGACACCGTGGTGCAGATCATCGAGCAGCAGCTCAATGGGATCGACGGCCTGCGCTACATCTCCTCGGAGAGCAACTCCGACGGCAGCATGACCATCACCGCCACCTTCGAGCAGGGCACCAACCCTGACATCGCCCAGGTGCAGGTGCAGAACAAGCTCCAGCTGGCCACCCCGCTGCTGCCGCAGGAAGTGCAGCAGCAGGGCATCCGCGTGACCAAGGCAGTGAAGAACTTCCTGCTGGTCATCGGCGTCGTCTCCGAAGACGGCAGCATGGACAAGAACGACCTGGCCAACTACATCGTCTCCAACATCCAGGACCCGATCTCGCGGACCAAGGGTGTGGGTGACTTCCAGGTGTTCGGCGCCCAATACGCCATGCGTATCTGGCTGGACCCGGCGCGGCTGAACAACTACCAACTGACCCCGGTGGACGTGAAGACCGCCATCCAGTCGCAGAACGTGCAGATCTCCTCCGGCCAGCTCGGCGGCCTGCCCGCCTCCCCCGGCACCCAGCTCAACGCCACCATCATCGGCAAGACCCGCCTGCAGACCCCCGAGCAGTTCGGCGAAATCCTCCTGAAAGTGAATCGCGACGGCTCCCAGGTACGCCTGCGTGACGTGGCCAAGATCGAACTGGGCGGCGAGAACTACAGCATCAGCGCGCAGTTCAACGGCAAGCCGGCTTCGGGCATGGCGATCAAGCTCGCCACCGGCGCCAACGCCCTGGACACCGCCAAGGCGATCCGCGAGACGGTCAAGCAACTGGAACCCTTCATGCCCGCAGGGATGAAGGTGGTCTTTCCCTACGACACCACCCCGGTGGTTTCCGCCTCCATCGAAGGCGTGATCCATACCCTGGGCGAGGCCATCGTCCTGGTGTTCCTGGTGATGTTCCTGTTCCTGCAGAACTTCCGCGCCACCATCATCCCGACCCTCGCGGTGCCGGTGGTGCTGCTGGGCACCTTCGGCGTGCTGGCGATGTTCGGCTTCACCATCAACACCCTGACCATGTTCGCCATGGTGCTCGCCATCGGCCTGCTGGTGGACGACGCCATCGTGGTCGTAGAAAACGTCGAACGGGTGATGGCCGAGGAAGGCCTCTCGCCGCTGGAAGCCACGCGCAAATCCATGGGCCAGATCCAGGGCGCGCTGGTGGGCATCGCCCTGGTGCTCTCGGCGGTGTTCCTGCCGATGGCTTTCTTCGGCGGCTCCACGGGCGTGATCTACAAGCAGTTCTCCATCACCATCGTCTCGGCCATGGCCTTGTCGGTGCTGGTAGCGCTGATCTTCACCCCGGCCCTGTGCGCCACCCTGCTCAAGCCCATCGCCAAGGGCCACCACGAGAAGCGCGGTTTCTTCGGCTGGTTCAACCGCAGCTTCGACCGCAGCGTGCAGAGCTACGAGCGCGGCGTGCGCGGTGTGCTCAAGCGCAAGGTGCCCTACCTGATGCTCTACGTGGTGATCTTGGTCGCGATGGGCTGGCTGTTCACCCGCATCCCCACCGCCTTCCTCCCCGAGGAAGACCAGGGCGTACTCTTCGCCCAGGTGCAGACCCCGTCCGGCGCCAGCGCCGAGCGTACCCAGGTGGTCGTGGACCAGATGCGCGAATACCTGCTGGACCAGGAAAAGGACACGGTGAAATCCGTGTTCACCGTTACCGGCTTCAACTTCGCCGGCCGCGGCCAGAGCTCGGGCATGGCCTTCATCATGCTCAAGCCGTGGGAAGAGCGTACGGCCGAAGGCCAGAGCGTGTTCGACCTGGCCCAGCGTGCTCAGCAACACTTCTTCAGCTTCCGCGATGCGATGGTCTTCGCCTTCGCCCCGCCGGCGGTGATGGAGCTGGGTAACGCCACCGGTTTCAACCTGTTCCTGCAGGATCGCGCCGGCGTCGGCCACGACGCCCTCAACGCCGCCCGCGACCAGTTCCTCGAACTGGCGGCGAAAGACCCGGTGCTGAACCGCGTGCGCGCCAACGGCCTGCGCGACGAACCGCAGTACCAACTGCTGATCGACGACGAGAAGGCCCGTGCCCATGGCATTTCCCTGTCCGACATCAACAACACCGTGTCCATCGCCTGGGGCGCCAGCTACGTCAACGACTTCATCGACCGTGGCCGGGTGAAGAAGGTCTACCTGCAAGGCGAACCCGAAGCACGGATGAACCCGGAAGACCTGAACAAGTGGTACGTGCGCAACGACAAGGGCCAAATGGTGCCGTTCAGCGCCTTCGCCAGCGGCGAGTGGACCTACGGCGCGCCCAAGCTGGCCCGCTACAACGGCGTGCCGGCGGTGGAAATCCTCGGCGAGGCGGCTCCGGGCCACAGCTCGGGTGAAGCCATGGCTGCAGTGGAAGAGATCGCCAAGCAACTGCCAGCGGGCGTCGGCTACTCCTGGACCGGCCTCTCCTACGAGGAACGCCTGTCCGGTTCCCAGGCCCCGGCCCTGTACGCACTGTCGCTGCTGGTGGTGTTCCTCTGCCTGGCAGCACTGTATGAAAGCTGGTCCATTCCGTTCTCGGTGATGCTGGTGGTGCCGCTGGGTGTGATCGGCGCGCTGATGTTCACCAGCATGCGCGGCCTGTCCAATGACGTGTTCTTCCAGGTCGGCCTGCTCACCACCATCGGCCTCTCGGCGAAGAACGCGATCCTCATCGTCGAGTTCGCCAAGGAGCTGCACGAGCAGGGCAAGAGCCTGTTCGAAGCCGCCGTGGAAGCCTGCCGCATGCGCCTGCGTCCGATCATCATGACCTCGCTGGCGTTCATCCTCGGCGTGGTGCCCCTGGCCATCTCCAACGGCGCCGGCTCCGGCAGCCAGCACGCCATCGGTACTGGCGTGATTGGCGGCATGCTTACCGCGACTGTCCTGGCCATCTTCTGGGTGCCGCTGTTCTACGTGCTGGTCTGCTCGCTGTTCAAGGACAAGGCGAGCAAGGCTGCGATCAAGAAGGAGGCCCTGCAGTGAGGCATTCCCTGATGTCCCTGGCCATCGCCGCGACCCTGCTCGGTGGCTGCTCCATGATCCCCGACTACCAGCGCCCGGAAGCGCCGGTGGAAGCCGACTGGCCCCAGGGGGAGGCGTACAGCGACGGTGCGGCCCAGGTGAACACCGCCGCCGCAGACCTCGACTGGAACGCATTCTTCCAGGACCCGGCATTGCGCCAACTGGTGCAACTCGCCCTGGACAACAACCGCGACCTGCGCACCGCCGCGCTGAACGTCGAGGCCTATCGCGCGCTCTATCGCATCCAGCGCTCCGAGCTGTTCCCCAGCATCTCGGCTGATGGCGTCGGCACCCGCCAGCGCCTGCCCGGCTCCCTGAGCCAGAGCGGCGAAGCCACCACCAGCGGCCAGTACAGTGCCACCCTCGGCACCAATGCCTGGGAACTGGACTTCTTCGGCCGTCTGCGCAGCCTCAACGAACAGGCGCTGGAACAGTACTTCGCCACCGAACAGGCGCGCCGCAGCACCCAGATCAGCCTGGTGGCATCGGTGGCCACCGCCTACCTGGACTGGCAGGCCGACCAGGCCCTGCTGCAACTGACCCGCGACACCCTGAAGACCTATCAGGAAAGCTACGCCCTCACCCAGCGCAGCTTCGACGTGGGCGTCGCCGATGCCCTGGCGCTGAGCCAGGCACGCACCGCCGTGGAAAGCGCCCAGGTCAGTCTGGCGCAGTACACCCGCCTGGTGGCCCAGGACCGTAACGCCCTGAACCAGCTGGTGGGCACCGGCATTCCGGCGGACCTGCCCAAGGGCCTGGCGCTGGACGACGACCTGCTGGCCGAAGTACCGCCGGGCTTGCCCTCCGACCTGCTGCAACGCCGTCCGGACGTGGTCCAGGCCGAGCACCTGCTCAGATCGGCCAACGCCAACATCGGCGCAGCACGTGCGGCCTTCTTTCCCAGCGTCAGCCTGACTGCCAACGCCGGCACCATGAGCAATGAGTTGTCCGGCCTGTTCGATGCGGGCTCGGGCAGTTGGCTGTTCCAGCCAAGCATCAGCCTGCCGATCTTCACCGCCGGCCGCCTGAAGGCGAACCTCGACTACACCGAGCTGCAGAAGGACATCCAGGTGGCGCAGTACGAGAAGGCCATCCAAGTCGCCTTCCAGGAAGTCGCCGACGGCCTCGCCGCGCGGACGACCTACCAGCAGCAACTGGATTCCCAACGCGCGCTGGTGAAAACCACCGAGGAGTACTACCGCCTCGCCGAGCGCCGCTACCGCACCGGCGTCGACAGCTACCTGACCCTGCTGGATGCCCAGCGCCAGCTGTTCAGCGCTCGCCAGCAACTGATCGGCGATCGTCTCAACCAGCTGTCCAGCGAAGTGAACCTGTACAAGGCACTCGGTGGCGGCTGGAAAGAACAGGGAGAACACGCCCCCAACGCTTGATCCGCGACTCCCCAATCCTCACGGAAGAGGAATCCACGCGGCGCCCCTGCCCTTCTTGGCGGGGGCGTATTTTTTTGGGGCTCTCATTTCCAGGCCGCGCCTGGCCTTCAGAAATCGCCCCCACAAAGGGCAGCCTGGCTCTCCAGCACGAGGGTCAAAAACGGGCATAAACCTCGGAAATCCCCATGCCAATCAAGGTCTTGCAAACGCCCACCGGTCAATTTTCCGGCCATCCGTCAGGCTAGCCACGCTAGCCGTAATAATCGCCGATGCTGTTCGTCCAACTCGTGGGGAGGCGAGCCAGGAACAAGAGGAAACGACAAATGAAATCCACACTCACCACAATGACCTTCAGTGGCCTGCTTCTGGCCCTGGCGGTGACAACGGGACCGGGCACTGCCCTGGCGGAGAATGGAAGCGACCGCCTGGACGAGTTCCGGATGCGCAACGAGCAAGTCCTGCAGATGAGGGAGGACTCCAGCGAGCGCTTCACACGAATGGTCGAGGAACAACCCACCGCGTCCGGCCGTAGCTATGAGGAAGAAGATGCGTACTCGGGCGAGCGGCAAATGCCGAAATACCAATCGTGGATTCACCAGCAGCGAGTCGAATTCGGTAAGTAACCAATGAATCCCCCGCCCGTCGGACGTGCGCAGTCTTGCGCCGCCGGCGGGCAGAAAAAGACCCCACTTTCCGACAACCGGCCAGCGCTTCCAGGGCCCGATCCAGAGCTGCCGCGCCCGCCGTCTGCGCCTGTCGCCTGTGCCGAACATCCCCTGCCGCTTGCAGCACCGACCATCCTGATCCTAGTGTGCGCACATCCCCGATCCGGTGGAGGGTTATTCCTGTGCCGGTCATTCGCTCAACGGATTGATCCACCGTAGAACCCGGCCCCGGCCGCTTTCCCCTGGAGAGTCAACCCGTTGCAGAAGCCCGCCTCTCGCCGCTTCGGCGTCCCCCTGTCCTGGCAATTCCTCACGCTCGCGCTTTTCAGCGGCAGCCTGCTCTTGGGTGCCGGGGACGCCAAGGCCGCCTGGAGTGTCGACCCGGTGCTGTACAAGGCGGAAAAGCGCTACGGCCGCAGCGGCCCAGCCAAGAACCGCCTCCAGGCCTGGCATGACCTGTTGGAAACCGGTCGCCGCCTGACCGAACGACAGCAGCTCGAGGCCGTCAACCGCCAGTTCAATCGTCAGGTGCGCTTCACCGACGACAGCGCCCTCTGGCAACGCCGCGACTATTGGGCCACGCCCGTGGAAACCCTGGCCAAGGGCGCTGGCGACTGTGAGGACTTCGCCCTGGCCAAATACTTCACGCTACTGCAGTTGGGTGTTGAGCCGAGCAAGCTGCGCATCACCTACGCGCGCGCCCTGGAGCTGAACCAGGCACACATGGTGGTGACCTACCACGAAACCCCGGACGCCGAGCCGCTGGTGCTCGACAACCTGGTGGACGACATCCTCCCTGCGTCCCGGCGCAATGACCTGGCCCTGCGCTACGCCTTCGATGCCGACGGGCTGTACACCTTGAAGGGTGGCGCGCCCAGACGCATCGGCAATACCGCCGAACTGCCGTTCTGGCAAGGGCTGCTGGCCCGCATGAAACGGGAAGGCTTCGTGCTGTAACCCGCGATTGGTGCGCACCCTACGTCCAGCCCAAGTGCCGTGATCGAGAATCGAACCTCGCCCGGTAGGGTGCGCCGTGCGCACCGGTGGTCGAACATCGCGCAGCGCCAATACCCACGATTGGTGCGCGCGCTCACCCTACCTACTGGTAGCTCCCCAGAAACGCCTCGGCGAATTCCTGCAACGACGCGGCCGGCAAACGGTTGATGCCAGCGGCGCGTTTGCGCCCTCCTCCGCTCGCGAAACCCCGGCAGAACGCATCCGCTTCCAGGCTGGCATCAGCCGGTACCCGCAAGCTGAAGGTCCAGTCCCCATCGCCCCGTGCGCTCAGCAGGCCCAGTGCCCGCCGCGGGTCCTGCGCTGCCAACTGGTTGGCCAGCACCCCGCTGACCCGCCGCGCCCAGGGTTCTGCCGGCAAGCGATAGAGCGTCGCGCCCTCACCTGCCAGCCAGGGTTCGAGTCGGGCCGCAGCCGCCATGTCGGCACCGTACCCCTCACGCAAGCGGGCGAAGCTGGGGCTCTGCCGGATGAAGTCCAGCGGATCGTCGTAGGGCGCCAGCTCCGCCGCCAGCGCCAGCGGATCGAAATGCAGGTCGTCCAGGCTGTCGCCATAGGCGTTGTAGTTCAGCAACTGGCCCAGCTGTGCCAGCGCCTCGACATCCGCCGCGCCCAGGCCATGACGTTCAGCCAATGCCCTGGCCGGTCCGGCCATGCCGTCACCGAAGGCCGCCGCCACCGCCCAGCGATGGAATCGCCCCGCGAGGAAGCGATCCACCAGCAGGCTGGTGCAGACATCCGCGGCCGTGTCGATGAAGGACTCGAACGCCGGATGCTCAGGCAATTCACCGGCGAAGTGGTGATCGAAGTAGCGGACTCGGGCCCCTGCATCGAGCAGGCGCGCGACGTCCGAGCGATTCTGTTCATGGGCGATGTCCAGCACCGTGACCCGCTCGCCCGGGCCGGCCTGCACCCGGTCGAGCAGACCGATGTCGCGCTTCACGCCACTGACCAGGCGCACGCCGGCGGCCAGTTCACCGGCCAGGCGCAATTGCTGCAAGGCGCAGAGTCCATCCGCGTCGCCGTTGAAGGCGCAATGATCGAGCATTTTCATTCCCCCGCGCTCAGCGCATCAGTTCGCCGCCGTTGGCGTCCAATTGCGCGCCGTTGATGGCGCTGGCGTAGTCGGAGACCAGGAACAACGCCGCACGGGCGCATTCCTCGTCGCCCGGCATGCGTCCGCCGGGAATGCCCGCACTGAACTCCGCACGCACCTGTTCCTCGCTGGCACCGCGCGCGGCGGCGGCCTGGCGCACATGGGCCTGCACCGGCTCGCCCCACATCCACCCGCAGGCCAGGCCGTTCACCCGAACGCCGTTCCCGGCGAGTTCAGCGGCCAGGTAGCGCACCGCCACCGCCAGGCTTCCCTTGGAGATCGCATAGGCGCCGCCCCCGGCGTAAGGCTTGAACACGCCCAGGGTGCTGATCATCGCGATGGCACCGGAGCGCTGGGCCTTCATCTGCGGCAGCACGGCGCGGGCCAGGTTCAGCGAGCCGAACAGGTTGACGTCCAGGGCTTCCTGCAACAGTTGGTCGCTACAGCTTTCCAGGGACTCGAAACCACCGTGGGCGAAGGCGCTGTTGACCAGCGCATCGATGCGCCCGAAGCGTTCCACCGTGGCCTCTGCGAATCGGCGACAGGCGTCGGCGTCGCTCACATCGGTGGACATCCACAGGACCTGGCAGTCGGTTCCCAGGGCCTGGATACGCTGTTCGGCCTCGCGCAGGCGCTCTTCATTGCGGGCACAGATCGCCACCGCGCGTGCGCCTTCACGCGCAGCCTCCAGGGCGAGCTTGATGCCCATTCCCGGGCCGATGCCGGAGATCATCACAACCTTGTTGTTCAGCAGCATGTTCGTGTCCTTTTTGTTGTTATTGATCTGCTTGTGTAGGAGCGAGCTTGCTCGCGAAAAGGGACTCCCTCGTCGCCAGCAAGCTGGCTCCTACACGGTTAGGTAGCGGGCGCGGTAGTCGCCGTAATCGCGCTGCAGGCGCGCGTCGTCGAGGCCGAAGGTGGCCGGGTCGTACTGGTGCGGGGCGCGCTTCTCGCGGCCATTGCGCGAGAGCCAGTCCACCATCGCCTCACGCACGGACGGCGTCAGTTCCAGGCCGGCGAACCGGTAGATGCGCTCGGCCACGCCCAGCGGGTCCGTCACCGTGTCTTCGAAGTGCAGGTCGAAGAACGCGCCGGCAGGCTGTCCTTCGCGCACCGCCATGCTGTGGCTCAGGGCGCGGGCCATGCGGCTGTTCCACTGCTCGCCGACCTGGGCCGGGTCGGCCTGGTCGCTGTAGATCTGCCAGAGGGTGTGGATGAAGCTCGCCAGCGACGGAATGGTCTTGCCCGGATCGCGATGAGTGAGGATCACCTGCGCCTTCGGGAAAACCTTCAGCAGGACTTCCAGGGTGTGCAGGTGCTGCGGGCTCTTCAGCAGCCACCGGCATCCCGGCGCGATGCCACGGCGCGCCTGCTGCCATTGCAGGAACTGCAGCATCTTCTTCAGGTACGCGTAGACCTGGGTCTGGTCCTGGCGGTCGAGCCAGGCGGTGTAGGACGGCACGTTGACATAGGAATCCATGGCGCAGAGAAAGGAGTGCTCCATGAGCATGAACTCCTCATCCGGCTGCTCGGCGTCCAGCGGATGGATCGCCAGGATCTGCGGCACGAACTCGATCATCGCCGCGACCTCGGCGCGCGCCCGCTCGATCCGCACCTGCGGCCGCTCCAGGGTTTCGCCCTCCAGCGGCGCCGGATAGCGGGTTTCCCACCACTGCGCCTTGCTGAACTGCGTGTCCACCGACAGCAGCCGTTGCAGCAGCGTGGTACCGGTGCGCGGCAGGCCGACGATCACCAGGGGGTCGTCGATGGGCTGCTGGAGAATCTCCGGGTGGCGCTTGCAGTGATCTTCGATCACCAGGCGGTTCACCAGCTGCGCCACCAGCTTCTCCCTGAGCAGCGCCCGGCCCTGGGCAGACAGTTTGGCCTCTGCGTGCACGGCATCGGCCAGCACCGCGAGGGCCTGGCGATAGTCACCGGGGCCGAAGTCGTCGAGCCCACCAGCGCGGCGACTGGCTTCCGCCAGCAGGCTGTTCAGGGCGAAATCGTCACCGGCGGGAATGGGATTGGTCATTGCAACTCCTTGAGGTGGTCGAGCTTGACCACGCGGGTAACGGGGTGGAAAGGACGCTCGGCGCCGACCCAGCGCAGGCAGAAGGTGCCGTCGGCGTGGCCGGCGGTTTCCAGCCAGTTGGGCAGGCCCGGGTCGCGGTGGCTCAGCACCATGCGCACGCCGCCGTGCGCGTCCGGCTGCGCCGAATGTTTGTTCAGGCAGATGCGGTGATGGCGGTAGTCGAGGGACTCCATCCAGTAGTTGTTGATCTGCAGGTTCCAGAAGTCGCAATCCGGCACCTGGTCGACTTCGATCAGCAGCGCCTCGTCGTCCGCCAGCGACCAGTAGCCGTGGTAGTAGAAGATGTTCGGGTCGCCGCCCACCGACTGGCACAGGGCCTGGTCCGCCGGCGGCAGCTGGTTGGTATGCGCCTGGTAGCCCTGGGCCCAATTGGCGAACAGCCGCGAGGTGTTCTCGACGAAGCTGGCGACCCGCCCCAGGCTCTGCTGCAGGCGTTCCGCGCTCAGCGGTTCTGGCTTCTGCTGGCTGTCCAGGCGTTCGATGCGCAGCTGCGCCGGCTGCTCGCTGGCACGGTCGAGAAAGGTCTGGCGGACGATCAGCGCGTTGCTCTCGCGCTCCAGGCGCAGCCAGTTGCCGGTGTTCACGCGGTCCTGGCTGAGGATGATTTCGAAGCAGCCGTCCGCGTCGAGCTGCAGTTGGCTGGCGTCGATGAAGCCGGTCTGGATCATCTTGCCGTCGCTTTCGTAGCCGCCCTTCTGGGTGCCGAAACTGAGGTAGGACACGCTGCCCCGGCGGCCACTGACGCGGTACTGGTTCGCGCCGTTGAGGCGGGCGTACTGGTAGAGGTTGTCCGGGTTGTCGGCGCCGATCTTCGCGGTCTCGTGGGACGGCGAGAAGAAGCCGGGGAAGTCCGGATCGGCGAACTCCAGGTGCATTTCCAGGGCGATGCGCAGCAGGCGCGTAAGGTAGCGGAACCCCTCGGCGCGGGTCTGCGCATCGCTGGGTGCCTCGCTTCGCAGGATCTGCTCACCGCTCCGTTTGAGCTGGTCGCAGAAATCGCTCCAGACCTGCCCGGTCAGCACCTGCTGTTCGATTCCATCTGTGGCCATTTCGGTCTCCTCTGGTCCGGCGGAATACCCGCCACTGCGGAAACCTTAGGGAGATGGACAGGACGGATTCTTCGTCTGGGCGGACTAAATCACCGGCTGGCTCGATTCTGCATGTAGCTCCGTAGGCTGTAGGAGCGAGCTTGCTCGCGAAAGGGAGCGCATCATTCGCCAGCAAGCTGGCTCCTACAGCGAGGCAATGAACGGGAACCTAGTCCACCCGGACGAGGAACTGGTGGCAGCGGGCGCGGAGCATCGACCGGATCGGCGTCGCGCGGTGCGGTGCCTGAATCCCGAGGAATCCCCGATGGCTGAAGAGAAGAACCTGGTGCGGTCGCTGACCGTGGATATCGCCGCCCCCGCCGAACTGGTCTGGTCGGTGCTGGTGGACCTTGCGCGCTACCCCGAATGGAACCCCTTCACGGTGAAGGTGGAGTCCAGCCTGCGTCTGGGCGAGCCAGTGAACCTGTACCTGCCCAACCCGGCCAGCCCCGGTGAGCTGCTGCATGTGGTCGAACAACTGGCCAGCTTCGAGCCTCCGCGCCTGCTGGCCTGGGAGATGCACGCCAGCGCGAGCAACCCCGACGCCGCGCGCCGTGAGCAGCTGATCGAAGCCACCGGGCCGAAGAGCTGCCGCTACCACACCACCGACCTGTTCCTCGGTGACACCGCCGACCAGGTGATGGAGCTGCATGGCCCCTGGGTCAAGCAGGGCTTCGACGCGGTGGCCCTGGCGGTCAAGGCACGCGCCGAAACGCTGTTCGCCGAGAGCCGCTGAAACTTCGTCTGCTCGGACGAAGAACCCCCGAGGACGCTTTCCCTACCGTGGAAAAAAGCCGGCTCGCCCCGCGTGGAGCCGGCCCCACCCAAGGAGACAAGCGATGCTGACTCACCTGCAACGCCTGGAAGCCGAAAGCGTCCAGATCATCCGCGAAGTGGTCGCCGAGTGTGAAAACCCGGTGATGCTCTACTCCATCGGCAAGGACAGTGCGGTCATGCTGCACCTGGCGATGAAGGCCTTCGCGCCGGGCAAACCGCCCTTCCCCCTGCTGCACGTGGACACCACCTGGAAGTTCCGCGAAATGATCGCCTTCCGCGACCAGACCGCCGAGCGCCTGGGCCTGGAACTGCTGGTACACATCAACCCGGAAGGCCAGGAGCGCGGGATCAACCCCTTCACCCACGGTTCCGCGCTGCACACCGATATCTGGAAGACCCAGGGGCTCAAACAGGCCCTGGACCTGTACGGCTTCGACGCGGCCTTCGGCGGTGCCCGCCGCGACGAGGAGAAATCCCGGGCCAAGGAACGCGTGTTCTCGATCCGCTCCGAGCAGCATCGCTGGGACCCCAAGCAGCAGCGCCCCGAACTCTGGCGCCTGTACAACACCCGCAAGCGCAAGGGCGAAAGCCTGCGGGTGTTCCCGCTTTCCAACTGGACCGAACTGGATATCTGGCAATACATCTACCTCGAAGGCATTCCCATCGTGCCGCTCTACTTCGCCCAGGAGCGCCCGGTGGTGCGTCGCGACGGCACGCTGATCATGGTCGATGACGAGCGCCTGCCGCTGCTCCCCGGCGAATCCCCCGAGCTGCGCAAGGTGCGCTTCCGCACCCTCGGCTGCTACCCGCTGACCGGCGCCATCGACAGCGACGCCGACAACCTGCCGGCGATCATCCAGGAAATGCTGGTGAGCCGTACCTCCGAGCGCCAGGGTCGGCTGATCGACAGCGACTCGGCCGGTTCCATGGAGAAGAAGAAACAAGAGGGCTACTTCTGATGAACGCCAAGATCGAACTTGACCAGTACCTCGAACAGCAACAACAGAAGGACCTGCTGCGTTTCATCACCTGCGGCAGCGTCGACGACGGCAAGAGCACCCTGATCGGCCGCCTGCTGTACGAAACCAAGGTGCTCTTCGAAGACCAGCTCGGCCAACTGGAAGCGGACTCGAAAAAGCTCGGCACCCAGGGCGGCGAGCTCGATTTCGCCCTGCTGGTGGATGGCCTGGCCGCGGAGCGCGAGCAAGGCATCACCATCGACGTCGCCTACCGTTTCTTCGCCACCGACAAACGCAAGTTCATCGTCGCCGACACCCCCGGCCACGAGCAGTACACGCGCAACATGGTCACCGGCGCCTCCACGGCCGACCTCGCGGTGATCCTCATCGACGCCCGCCAGGGCCTGCTGCCGCAGACCCGCCGGCACAGCTACCTGGTGTCGCTGCTGGGCATCCGCCAGGTGCTGGTGGCGGTGAACAAGATGGACCTGATGGATTACTCGGAAGAGGTCTTCAACCGCATCGAAGCCGACTACCGCGCCTTCGCCGCGCAACTCGGCCTGACCGATATCCAGTGCATCCCGATGTCGGCACTCAAGGGCGACAACCTGCTGCAAGGCAGCGCCAATATGCCCTGGTACCAGGGCCCGAGCCTGCTCCAGCACCTGGAGAACGCGCCCCTGGAAGCGGCCCGTTCCGGCGCCGCCTTCCGCCTCCCGGTGCAATGGGTGAACCGCCCGAACCTGGACTTCCGTGGCTTCGCCGGCAACGTCGCGGCGGGAACCATCCGCGTCGGCGAACGCATTCGCGTGCTGCCGTCCGGCCAGCAGAGTCGCGTTGCCGGCATCCTCGGCATGGCTGGCGCCCAGGAAGAAGCCATCAGCGGCCAGGCCGTGACCCTGACCCTGGAAGACGAGATCGACATCAGCCGTGGCGACCTGATCGTCCGCGCCGATGCGCCGCCCGCGGTGGCCGACCAGTTCGAAGCCACCCTGGTGTGGATGGGCGAGGAGCCCATGCTGCCCGGCCGCCCCTACCTGATGAAAATCGGCTGCCGCACCCTCGGCATGAGCTGCGCCACCTTGAAACACAAGGTCAACGTCAACAGCCTGGAACAGCTCGCGGCGAAAACCCTGGAGCTCAACGAGATCGGCGTGTGCAACCTGAGCCTGGACCAGGCGATCGCCTTCGATCCCTATGGGGAAAACCGCGATACCGGCGGCTTCATCATCATCGACCGCCTGAGCAACCAGACCGTCGGCGCCGGCATGCTGCACTTCGCCCTGCGCCGCGCGCAGAACGTGCACTGGCAGGCCATCGACGTGAACGGCGCGGCCCGCGCCACGCTGAAGAGCCAGACACCGCGCATCCTCTGGTTCACCGGGCTTTCCGGGGCGGGCAAGTCCACCATCGCCAACCTGGTGGAACGCAAGCTCCACGCCTTGGGCCGGCACACCTATCTGCTGGACGGCGACAACGTGCGCCACGGCCTCAACCGCGACCTGGGCTTCAGCGAAGCCGACCGGGTGGAGAACATCCGCCGCGTAGCGGAAGTGGCGCGGCTGATGCTGGATGCCGGGCTGATCACGCTGGTGTCGTTCATCTCGCCATTCCGTGCCGAGCGCGACCTGGCACGCAGCCTCGCGGGCGACGGTGCCTTCCTGGAGATCTTCATCGACGTATCCCTGGAGCTGGCCGAGAGCCGCGACCCCAAGGGCCTCTACCAGAAAGCGCGACGCGGTGAACTGAAGAACTTCACCGGCATCGATTCGCCCTACGAGCCGCCGCTGGCACCGGACCTGCGCATCGATACGGCGAGCGAATCGGCGGAGGCCGCCGCCGAGCGCATCGTCGAGCACCTGCTGGCGCTCTGAGCCCGCACGCGGCCAAGGGTAGGGTGTGCCATGCGCACCGGGATTTCCGCACGGAGGTTCCGGTGCGCACGGCGCACCCTACCGCGTCCCGACGCCTTGCCACCGCCACTAGGCCGAACGGACGATTTATCCACAGCTCGCACCGCCAATACTCGGCCGATCCAGCCCGACAACCACAACAAGAGAGGCGAGGATGGACGACCTTCGACATGCCCATGAACTGGCGGGAATCAGTGCCGCCGAGCTCAGCGAGCTGCTGGCACTGAACTACCGCGGACCGCAGGAACCCACACCCTGGGCCAGCCTGCTGGAAGCACTGCGCGTGCGCTTCGACGCGAGCTATTTGACCCTGGTGCTGCGCAACCCCGCCCACGAGCGACCGGGGCTGATCGTCAACGCCTCGATCCATGGTCCGCACCTGCCCGGCGAGCCCTCCTACAGCGCGCATTACTACGCCATCTGCCCCTTCCTCGACTGGCCGGCTGAGCAAGTGGTCACCGCCGACCAGATACTGGGGACCGAACACTGGCTGGCCCACGACTTCTACCAGAGCTACCTGCGCCCGCTCGACCTGCGCTACGTGCTGGTGGCCAACATGCAGACGGTGGCCGGCATGCACTGCGCCCTGTTCGCGTGCCGGGGGCATGCCGGACGGGATTTCGACGCCGCGGAAACGGCACTGGTGCGCCTGCTCCTGCCGCACCTGCAGCAGGCCGTGGACCTGCACTCGACGGTGGACCAGCTGGACTCCGAGCGCCGCCTCTATGCCGTGACCATCGACCGGCTATTGGTGGGCACCGCCATCCTCGATCAGACCGGCAAGGTGATGAACAGCAACCAGGCCGCCCAGCGCCTGTTCGCCGCGCGGGACGGCCTCGAATGCCACCAGGACAAGCTGCGGGCCTTCGCCGGCCAGGACAACCGCAACCTGCAGCGCAACATCCAGACCATGCTGCAGCACCACCAGCACGGCCGCGACGACTGCATCGAGGTCCTGACCCTGACGCGTCCCACCGGAGAGGTGCCGCTCAACCTGCTGCTGCGCCCCATCGCCCTGAACTATGAGGGTCAGGGCAACGCCCGCCGGCCGGCGGTGGCGGTGTTCATCCGCGACCCGGGCGATTCGCCGCAAGCCTCGCGATGCCTGCTGCGCAGCCTGTTCCAGCTGACCCGCACGGAAACCGAAGTGGCGATGCTGATGATGGATGGCCTGACCCTGGACGAAAGCGCCGAGCGGCTCGGCGTATCGCGCAACACCGTACGCGCCCACCTGCGCGGTGTGTTCGCCAAGACCGGCGCCACGCGTCAGGCGCAACTGGTGAAGACCTTGCTGAACAGCGTGGCTTCGTTGGCTTGAGGAGGGTGCACAACTCGCCCCCGTTGCACGTTTCCGTGTAGGAGCGAGCTTGCTCGCGAAAGACCGCGCTCGGACTCTTCGCGAGCAAGCTCGCTCCTACAACTTCCCCCTTGGAATCCGTAGCGCGGTAGGGTGGGCTTCAGCCCACCAGCTCCCTAAACAGCCAATCGCCGCAACGCGTCCTTGGTCACCTTGCCCGCCGCATTCAACGGCATGGCGTCCACCACCTGGGCGCGGCGCGGGACCTTGTAGTTGGCCATCTGCTCGCGGCACCAGCCGAGGAACTCGCCGGTATCCAGTTGCTGGCCAGATGCGGGCAGGAGGAAGGCCATGGCCACTTCTCCCAAGCGCTCGTCAGGGATGCCGATCACCGCGGCCTGGGCCACCCCCGGATAGCGCAGGATGACCTGTTCGATCTCCGCCGGGTACACGTTGAAGCCGCCGGTGATGAACATGTCCTTGATGCGGTCGGTGATGCGCAGGTAGCCGTCCTCGTCGAATACGCCGATATCGCCGGTGTGCAGCCAGCCATCGGCATCGATGGCTTCAGCGGTAGCTTCGGGGTTGTTGAAGTAGCCCTGCATCAGGTTGTAGCCACGCACCAGCAATTCACCCGGTTCGCCCGACGGTACCGGGTTGCCACTGGCATCGACGCAGCGCACTTCCACGTCGGGGAAGGCACGGCCCGAGGTGGTCGCCACCCGCTCGGCGGAATCCTCCGGCCGGCAGATGGTGACGAAGCCGCAGGCCTCGGTCAGGCCGTAGGCGGTGACGATGGTTTCGAACCCCAGTTCGCTGCGCATGCGCCGCACCATTTCCACCGGCACCGAAGCCGCCCCGGTCACCGCGACCCGCAAGCTGGAAAGGTCGAAGCGCTCGCGCTCGGGGAAGGCCAGGATCGACTGGTACAGGGTCGGCGGCCCCGGCAGCACGTTCACCCGCTCGCGGGCCACGCGCTCCAGCATCACCGGCACATCGAACACCTGCTGCGGCAGGATGCAGCAACCGCGCATCAGCGCCGCCAGCCAGCCGGCCTTGTAGCCGAAGCTGTGGAAGAACGGGTTGACGATCAGGTAGCGATCACCCGGACGCAGCCCGACCATGGCGCTCCAGTCGCGGACGATGCGCAGGTTCTGGCCGTGGGCGGTCATCACGCCCTTGGGCTTGCCGGTGGTGCCGGAGGTGAACAGCAGGTCCGACAGGCTGTGCTGATCCACCTGGCTCTCGCGCAGCGCCAGCTCCGCCGGGGACACCTCGTCCGCCAGCGCCATGAAATCGTCCCAGCTGAGGCAATCCGGTGCCGCGCCGCGCAGGCAGATGCGCCTGCGCAGATCCGGCAGCGCTTCGCCGGCCAGCAGCGACGGGTAGTCGGTGCCAAGGAATTCGCCGATCACAAACAGCAGGCTGGCGCCGCTCTCGCGCAGGATGAAGCCCGCCTCGCTGCCTTTCATCCGCGTGTTCAGCGGCACCAGCACCGCGCCGACGCTTTGCAGGGCGATGGCGGCGACTATCCACTCGTGGACGTTCGGCGCCCAGATCGCCACCCGCTCGCCGGCCTGAATGTCCAGCGCCAGCAGGGAGCGGGCGGCCTGACGGCGCAACTGGTCGAGCCGCTGGTAGCTGATGTGGACGCTGTCGTCTTCGATGGCCATGGATTCGCCGTAGCGGGTCGCGGTGACGGCCAGCAGCTGAGGAATGGTCAGGACGCTTTCCAGATCGGTCATGGGCTTTTCTCGGGGCGCGACGGGGCAGCGGCAGGGCGAACCCGGCCGTGGCATGGATGGGAAATCAGGCTTGCGGCGGTGCGAAGCGGCGGCCGGCGGAGAAGCCGCCATCCACCGCGATCATCTGTCCGCTGACGAAGGAGGCATCGTCGGAAGCGAGGAACAGCGCCACGCTGGCCACCTCTTCCGGCTGTCCGGCACGGCAGAGCATGTGCTGGGACGCGAAGTAGGCGTGGAACTCCTTCTGCTCCTTGACCATCTGGGTCATGGGCGTGTCGATCAGGCCCGGGCAGAGGCCGTTGACGCGGATATTGGCGTGGCCGTAGTCGATGGCCATGGAGCGGGTCAGCTGGGTGATGCCGCCCTTGGCGGTGTTGTAGGCGGCGTTGCCGTCGCAACCCTGCAGGCCGAAGATCGAACCGAAATTGATGATCGAGCCGCTGCGCTGGGCGACCATCTGCGGCAGTGCGTAGCGGCTGGTGAGCATGGAGCCGGTCAGGTGGATATCCAGGACCCGGCGCCACTCCTCGGTGCTGGTCTCGGTGATGCTGCCACGGCTGGCGATGCCGGCGGCGTTGACCAGCGCGTCGATGCGGCCGAAGCGTGCAACCACTTCTTCCATCACCGCCTGCACACGCGCCTCGTCGCGCACGTCCAGGGTCATGAACAGCGGCGCCGGCTGCAGCCCTTCCAGGCTGGCGGCAACATCCGCGCGGGGTTCACCCACATCCAGCCCAACCACCTGTGCGCCTTCCTCGGCAAAACGGCGGACGCAGGCCAGACCGATACCCGATGCGCCGCCGGTGATGACGGCGACCTTGCTAGACAGACGTGCCATGGGAAACCTCGTTGCTTGTTCTTGGAATGGGTTTTTCGGCGGAGTTTACATAACGCTGCGGGGGGCATGATCGTCCGTTGAGACTACGCCTTGTTCCCTTGAAGGGGGCACCATCCTTGTAGGAGCGAGCTTGCTCGCGAACCTCCTGACTCCGGCCTTTCGCGAGCAAGCTCGCTCCTACACATGGCCCGTGCCTCGCCAATAAAAAACCCGGCCGAAGCCGGGTGTAAAGGCACAGACATACACGCTCAATACCACCCCTAAGGGCGGTCGCCCCCGGCTGTCACCCCGGAAACTTCAGTTTCAGCCGCGCGCTGCCGGGGCGGCCCTGGCATGCCAGGGTCCAGCCTTCGGCGAGTTCCGCGGGGCTGAGAATATCGTTGCGGGAGAGCACCACTTCACCCTCCTCCACCTTGCACATGCAGGCGCCGCAGAAGCCTTCTTCGCAGGAGTAAGGCGCGTCGAGGCCGGCATTGCGCATGCTCTGCAACAGGGTCTCGCCCGATTGCACGGGCACTTCGCTGAGCTGGCCGTCGAGCTCCACCAGCAGTTGCTCCGCCTCGACGCCAGCGGCCGCCGGGACGGCCTCCTGGGCATCCGGATCGGGCGGCGAGACGAATCGCTCCACATGGATGCGTTCGCGCGCTTCCCCCAGCCCCAGCAGGGCCCCTTCCACGGTGTCCATGAAAGGACCGGGGCCGCAGATGTAGAACTCCGCACCGGCGTGGCCGCGCACCAGCTGACGCACTTCGCCCTGGCTGAGGAAGCCCTGAACCGAATCCAGCACGTGCACCACTTCCAGCTGGTCCACATGGGCCTTGGCCAGTGCCTTCAGTTCATCGCGGAAGATCACCGAGGCTTCGTCGCGATTGGCGTACACCAGCTTGATCCGGCGGTCGGTGGTCTTCAGCGCCGATTTGAGGATGGAGAACACCGGGGTGATCCCCGAACCACCGCCGAACAGCACCAGGTCATGCGAACCCGGACGCAGGTGGAAATGCCCCGCCGGCGGCAGCACCTCCAACAGGTCGCCGGGACGCACCTGGTCGTTGAACCAGTTGGACACCCGGCCGCCGTCCACTCGTTTGACAGTGACCTTCGGCAGGGTGTCGCAATCCGGCGAACTGGACATGGAATAGCAGCGTGTCAGTCGCTTGCCACCGAGCACCACGCGAAAGCCCAGGTACTGCCCCGCCTTGTACTGGAAGCGCGCTTCCAGCTCAGCGGGAATCCGCAGCACCAGCGAACGGCTGTCGTGGGTCTCGTTGATCACCTCGGCCACTTCCAGCTGGAAGGCGCCGGACTGCTGCGGCTCGATCACAAGTGGCTGCACGCTACCCATCACAATCTCCGGATCAAAGCAGGCCGCTGACGGTCTGCGCGTTATCGATGCGCATCTCGCTGCCGTTGATGAAGCGCGATTCATCGGAGGCGAGGAAGAGCACCAGGTTGGCGATATCGCGCGGGGCGCACATGCGGTTCTTCGGGTTTTGGTCGAGCACGTCCTGGGGAATTGCCTGGCCGCCGGTCAGGGCCTGGGTCATCGGGGTGTTGATGCCATCCGGGTGAACGCTGTTGCAACGGATGCGGTAGCCCTGCTCCTTGCAGTGCAACGCCACAGAACGGGTCAGCGCGGCCACCGCGCCCTTGGAGGCGGAGTAGGCGCAGAAGGCCGGCATGCCGCCCAGGGCTGCCACCGAAGACATGTTGACGATGGAACCACCGCCGCTGTCCTTCATCGCCGAAATGGCGTACTTGCAGCCGAGGAAGTAACCGTCGCTGTTGATGCGCTGGACCTTCTGCCACAGCTCCAGGCTGGTGTCCTCGACACTGGCCATGGCCAGGATGGCGGCGTTGTTCACCAGCACGTCGAGACGGCCGAATTTCTCCAGAGTGAGCTTGATGACGTTCTGCCAATCGGCCTCGCTGGCGATGTCCTGGCGGACGAAGATCGCATTGGCGCCGATCTCGGCGGCCACCTGGCGGCCGGCTTCTTCATTGAGGTCGGTGAGCACCACCTTTGCCCCTTCGCTGGCCAGCAGCAGCGCATCTTCGCGCCCCACACCGCTGGCGGCGCCAGTGACGATACAAACCTTGCCTTCGACTCGTTTCATTGTTGTTCTCCTTGGGAAGCCAGAGCGGCACGAACCAGGCCCGCCACATGGGCACCGACCCGACGTCCGGAGTGGACGCAGTCGGCCAGGGACAGGCCGGACACATAGAAATTGGAGGCCACGCCCACCGCATTGCGGCCGGCGCTGAACAGGCCGGGGACGGGCTGGCCGTCTTCCCCCAGCACCTGGCCGCTGCGCTCGCACACGGTCAGGCCGCCGAGAGTGATCACCGGACAGGGGAAAAGCTTGCTGTCGAACGAGAGGTCCAGGGCATACCAGGGGCCTTCGT
>MTEY01007872.1_pt1 | contig 27110 bp, 20 predicted proteins | sample 1042721 | NCBI WGS metagenome assembly MTEY01 (sample SAMN06185809, study PRJNA358809) | soil metagenome | isolation source: soil biostimulated with seedmeal as carbon source | place: India | collected 2015-05-23 | reverse complement strand
AGGCGATGGTCACGTAGCCGAAGGCGATGCCGATGCACAGCAGCATTTCGCGGGGACGCGAACGCAGGGCGGCGACCAGGGGCAGGCGGGCGTTCTCGCTGCGTTGCAGGGGCTTGCTGGCAGGGTTCGACAGGCGAGCGTAGAGGCCGATCAGTACCAGCAGGCCGCCGAGCCAGAAGGGGATGCGCCAGGCGAAGTCGGCGAGGTTGTCATCGAAGGCGGCGCTGACGATGGCGAACACCGCCGAGCCGAGGATGCCGCCAATACCGATGCCCATGCTGGTGAAACTGCCCCAGAGGCCACGTTTGCCCGGCGGCGCGGATTCGATACCGAACAGGGCTGCGCCTCCCCATTCACCGCCCGCCGCGAAGCCCTGCACCAGGCGCAGCAGCACCAACAGGATGGGCGCGGCGGCGCCGATGCTTTCGTGACTGGGCAGGCAGCCGATGGCCAGGGTCGAGAAGCCCATCAGCAGCAGGGTGATCACCAGCGCCTTCTGCCGCCCGGCCTTGTCGCCCAGGTGACCGAAGACCATGCCGCCCAGGGGGCGGGCGAAGAAGCCGGCGCCGAAAGCGCCGAATGCCACCAGGGTGGCGGTGAGGCGGTCGAGATCAGGGAAGAACACCTGGGGGAAGACCAGGGCGGCGGCGACGCCGTAGATCACGAAGTCGTAGAACTCCAGGGCGGTGCCCATGCCGGATACGAAGAAGGTCCGAAGCGCCGATTGCGATCCCGTTGCCGGGGAATGTTGATTGGCCATGTGCCTTTGCTCGTCTTGTCGTTGTTGGAGGGAGCTGGCGACGGCCGGTGGCGCCGGCCGCCGATCAGGATCAGAAACGCACGCTGCCCGAACGGGCGAGCACGACCGGGTTGCCGGCGGCGTACTCCAGTTCGCACTGTTCGGTGTCGATGCCGATGGTGAGCAGGGTTTCCCAGCGTTCCTTCGGGGCCAGGCTCAGGTCGGGGTGGAAGCAGATCGGCGCCTGCTCGCCGGGTTCTCCGCACATGGCGCTGGCGCGGGAAGCCAGGCTCGCGCCGGTCATCTGGGGCCTTTGCGCATTCACGTGGTCCAGGCGGGCGTAAGTGGTGGAGACGTCGAGGGTCCGCTCGCCGGGGACCAGCTCGGGCGCAAGGAAGTGGTTGGTGTGGGTGACCCAGCCATCCTCGTTGGGAAGCACCACAGCGGTCGCTTCGCGGGACATTTCGATGCTGGCGGCGCGGGGCACGGTGTCCTTGCGGGAGAACACCGTCAGCACGGTAGACGCGCTGACCCGTGCGGAGCGGGCGAGGGCGATCGCCTCCTCGACGCTGCGGGCTTCTTCCAATACGCGACGGGCGATGGCGTGCACCGGTACGCCGGCGCTGTCGTTATCGCTGCGGTGATGGAGAATGTTGAAGTGCATGCCCAGGCCGGCGCTGTTGACGCCGATCTTGCCGAGCATGCCGAACTCGGTGAACAGCTTGACCGAGAGGCCGGCGTTGCCGGTCAGCTGCAGCATCAGGCCATCAGGAACCAGGGAGTCGTGCCAGTCCCAGGTCTGGATAGTGCGCGGGGCTTTGGCACCGCGCGGGGCGTATACGGCGGTGGAGCATTCGCCTTCGGGCGGCGTCGGCATCACCGCGAGGATTTCCGTGCGCGCGTTCAGCGCCGCCAGTTGCCAGAGCGGCAGCCCGGCACCTTCTGCGGTGGCGACAATTTCCTGCGCCAGGTTCGGGCTCCAGGCTTCCAGGGCGCCGAGGCTGGCTTCACCGAGGCTGCGTACCCGTGCCGGGTCGACATCCACCTGGGAGAAGAAATCGAGGTAGAGCGATACCGTGTGCCGGATCTGCTCCGCCCACCGTTCACCGATCTGCCGGCCACGGATCTGCGGGTTCTGGGTGTCGGTGACGAAGGTATGGACTTTCACTGCGTATTACCTGTTCAGCGTTGAATTGCGGGCGTGAGGCAGCCCGGAACCTCGGGTCGAAGCCCCGGGATGGAGAAACAGAAGTCAGCGGTTGCGGGTGTAGACGTCCCGGCCGGCGAACCAGGTCTTCAGCACCTGAGTGTCGCGCAGGGCTTCGGGCTCGACCTGGAACACGTCACGGTCCAGCAGGATCAGGTCCGCCTGCTTGCCGGGCGCGAGCGAGCCGATGCGGTCGTCGAGGCGAATGGCCCGAGCGGCGTTCAACGTGTAGGCCTGGAACATCGTCTCGCGGTCGATTTCCTCGGCGGCGTTGAGCACACCCTTCGGTCCCTGGCGGCTGACGGCCTGGTAGATGGCCTTCCACGGCTCGGGGGTGGTGATCGGCCAGTCGCTGGCGCCGGCGATGGTGGCGCCGTTCTTTAGCAGCGAGCGCGCCGGGTACTGGTACTTGAAGGCCATGGCGCTGACATAGGGCTGCACCAGGTCGACGCTGAGTTCGTCGGCGGTTGCCCAATAGAGCTGCATGGAGGCGATCACATCCAGCGGCTTGAAGCGGGCGAATTCCTTCGGGTTGACCATCTGCAGATGGGTGATGGAGTGGGGAATGCCGCTGCTGCGAGCTTTGCGGGCCTGCTCGATGCCATTGAGGGACTCGCGCACCGCGCGGTCGCCAATGGCATGCACGTGTACCAGCCAGCCCCGCGCGTCTGCCGCGTCCACCAGCTCACCGAAATGTGCCGGGTCGATCAGCAGCTCACCGCTCTTGCTGGAGTTCTTGTAGGGCTCCAGCATCGCTGCGCTCTGTGCCGGGTGCTCCGCCACGCCGTCGGCGAACACCTTGATGCCTGGCAGGCTGAGGTTCGGGACCCCAGCGAACTGCTGGCGCACCTTGTCCAGTTCATCCAGGTCCTTGGCGGTGGCCTTGGAGTCCGCCATCAACAGGGCGGCGACATGGGCGCTGAGCTCGCCTGATTCGGCCATGGCCTTGTAGATGGGCAGCACGCCCACCGAGCTGTTGTCGATCGGGCCACCGGGAATCTCGTTGGCCAGCGGGTCCATCCAGGCGGTAATCCCCAGGCTGTTGTAGTAGTGCAGCGCGTCGCGGGCGCCGCCCAGCAGGTCCTCCCGGGACGGCAGCGGGATCAGCTCCTGGGCGGCGTAGAGGCCTGCGTCGACGAGAAAACCATTGGGCTGGCCGTCTGCACCGTGGCCGATGGTGGCGAGCTCTTCACCCTTGAGGCCTTTCACCTTGGCGGCATCGATGCCGGCGCGCTTCAGCATGGCCTGGTTGGCCCAACCCGTGTGGTAGTCCCAGCCGGCAAAGAGAATCGGGGTGTTCGCCCACTCGCCGTTGTCGAAGCGCTGCGCGAAGGCGTCGAGCTGATCCCAGTAGCTGGTGGGCACACCGCCAACCACCAGGAATTCGCCGCGCTTCGCCTTGCCGTCTTCGCGCCACTGGCGCAGGCGCTGCTCCAGTTCGGCCAGGGGAATTTCCTCGCCATTGAGGTTGGCCTGGCGCAGTTGCAGCCCACCCTTGATCACGTGGGCGTGGGAGTCGATGAAGCCCGGCATCAGCACCTTGCCGCCGAGGTCGAGCACTTGTGTATCCGCCTGTCTGAGTGGCAGCACCTCGGCATCGGAGCCCACGGCGACGATCTTGCCGTTCTCGATGGCGACGGCCTGCTGCAACGCCTGGCCCGGCTCGGCGGTGTAGACCTTGCCGTTGTGCAGGATGAGATCGGCGGCGGCCATAGTTTCCATGGAAGAAAAGGCGAGGGCGATGGACATCGCCAGGGGGGCAATCGGCTTCATTGTGAGGTGGCCTTGATTCTTGTTGGTCTGTGGGCGAAGACTAACCAGTCGGCCAGCCCGGAATAACGCCAGGCTCGGCATAACTTCTTTTCTGAAGTGGAAATAAAAATGGATCGATTGACCGCGCTGGGGATGTTCGTGGCCGCTGCCGAGCATGGCAATTTCAGTCGGGCGGCGGAGCACCTGGGCACCACGCCATCCTCGTTGACCAAGGCCATCGCACAACTGGAAGAAGGGCTCGGCGCCAAGCTGTTCGAGCGCACCACTCGTCGGATGTCCCTGACCGAAGCCGGGCATATCTACCTGGAAGGAGCCCGCCAGGCGCTGATGCAACTGCAACTGGCCGGCGAAGGTGTCGAGCAGTTGCAGCATGAGCTTCGCGGCAGCCTGCGCATCACTGCGCCGCCGTCATTCGCTCCGGCCTTTCTCAACGCCGTCTGCTGCCGCTTCCTGCGCGAGCATCCCCACGTTCACCTGGACGTGGACCTGTCCGACGAGTACGTCGACCTGGTGGACGGCGGCTACGACCTGGCCCTGCGCGACGGACCCACCGACCTGCCCGGCGTGATCGCCCAGCCGCTGGTGGAAAACCGCATCACCCTCTGCGCCAGCCCCGCCTACCTGTCCCGCAGGGGAGGGGACGTGAATCTCGACAACTACTTCCAGCACGACTGGCTAATCCTGCGTCATCCGCTGCTCAACCGGCATTTCTGGTGGGTAACCAGGGGGGAGCAGCGCATTCGCCTCAACCAGCCGACGCCGAGGGTGTCGAGCGACAACTACGACTTCCTGCTGGCCTGCCTGCTGGACGGCCAGGGCCTGCAGTTCATTCCACAATGGAGCGCTGAACCCTATCTCGCCCGGGGCGACCTGGTGGAGGTGATGCCCGAGTACTGGCGCGAGCCCAGCGGCTTTGGTCTGCAAGTCTACGTGCTCTACCTGACCCACAGGCGCAACACGCGCAAGGTGAAGGTGTTCATCGAGTACCTGAAGGCGCATTGGCAACAGGCCAAGGCAGGTCGAGCGTCGGCTTGATCTGCGTAAGCGCGGTCAGGGACTGTCGCCGAGCTGTTGCCTGCGGTAATTCGCCGGTGTGGTGCCCTTCCAGCGGCGGAACGCGCGGATCAGGCTGCTGGTATTGCGGAAGCCGACGCGACTGGAAACCTCGTCCAGAGGCAGATCGGGAATGGCCAGCAAGGATAGGGCCGTGGACTCTCGGGTTTGATCGAGCAACTGGGCAAAGGAGACCTGTTGCTGTTCCAGCGATGCGGCCAGGCTGTTCTGCGGAATGCCGAGGGATTCGGCGAATTGTTCCTGGGTCAGCGGCTCGCACAGCCGTTCCGCCAGTCGCGCACGTAATGCACAGAGGGGCAGGGGAGCACCGAGCCGAACCAGGTGATCGAGGATGGGTTGCTCCACCAGCGCCAGCAGGTGGGGGTTGGCGCTGCGCAGCGGCTTGTCCCAGAACTCGGCCTTGAACACATAAGCGGTGGCGGGCTTGCCGAAAGAGACCTCGACGCCAGGAATCTGCCAGTGCTGCGGATCGGCAGGTCGCGGCCGTCGCAGCTCCAGGCGGCGCAGGAACACACTCGCTGGCAGATGGCACTGGCGCTCGAACATCAGCAACTGCGAGTAGAGAAAGAAGTCCCGGGCGGGATAGGTCGGCTGGTTCATCCCCTGCACGTGATAGCTCAGCAGCCAATCGCCATCCTCCTGGGGCTGCAGGCGTCCCTGGGTGACGGTGGTCAGCAGGTTGAGGAATTGCGCGAAGCGCTGCACGGCCTCCCCCAGCGTAGCGCTGGCATAAAGCGCCAGGTCGATTCCATAGAGGTCGGCCGGGCTGAGGTAACGGGCGATGCGCACGCCGAAATGCTCTTCGCCAGTCAATTCGACGCAGCGCAGCCACAGCGGACTGAGGCTGGTGACCGGTAGCCGCAGTTCATCGTTGCCCAACGCCGCCGGATCGATGCCTGCGTCCCTCAGCACCGGCAGCGGGTCGATGCCGTACTCCGCCTGCAGGCTTCGCGCGATGCAGCGCGCCACCGTTGCCAGGGTGCTGCGCGTCGGTTCGGCGCTGGATGGGGTGGTCTGGCTCATGGACAGGGCTTCGAATCCATTACGGCCTCTTGAGCTTAGGGCAGGCATGAAAAGCGCGCCCGACCGCAGAACGGTCGGGCGCCGAAGGAGCAAGGCTCAAGTCGATGATGCTGACGTGTGCAAGGACGGTGGACACCTGGCACTTCAGCGCCGCCACCTTGGCGCAATGCCGGTCGCGACGATGAATCAAGGACTGACAAAAAGTTATCCGCACCGTGCACCCCGCAGCGCGGCGGGCGTGACGTCGTACCAGCGGCGAATGGCGCGGGTGAAGCTGTTGACCTCGCCGTAGCCGAGCCGGTCGGCCACCTCGGCGACTGTCAGGTCGCTTGCCTGCAGCAGGTCCAGGGCCAGGTAGCGGCGATGGACGTCGACCAGGTCGCTGAAGCTCCAGCCATCACGCAGCAGTGAGCGGTGCAGGGTGCGTGGCGTCATGTGCAGGCGTTCGGCCAGCGCTTCCAGGCTCAGCCCCTGGTGCAGTTCCTTCAGCACCGCGCTGCTCACCAGTTCCAGCAGGTTGCCGTCGGCGGTTTGCCGAGCGTAATCCTCCAGTGCCTGCTCGAGGGCGTCGCGGACGCTGATGGGGCCGGCGGGCCGCTCATGGCACAGCGCCTGGTAGTCGAGCAGCAACTCGTCCCGTTCGGCAGCGAAGTGTACCGGCCTGCCAGCCAGTCGCTCCCAGGGGCCAGGATCAAGGGGCGCGCTGCGGCGGATGCGCACCTCCAGCACCGGGTCCGGTGCACACACCCAGCCGCGCAGGTGATGGATCTGCCGGGCGTACCAAAAGTCCACTTCCTCCCGCGCAGGGCGCAAGGGGGATGTCCCCTCGATGGCGATGTGCAGCACGCCGTCCCGCAACTCGACATGCATTTCCACATGGGCGGCCGCCAGGGGCCAGTAACGCTGCATGACTTCCAACGACTGAAGACGCGTCGGCATCAACTGCATCAGGTAGTTCAGGCCGAGTAGCTGGCCGAGATCAGCCGGGCGCGCGGCGGCGAGGCCCAGGGCCGGGTCGCTGTCCAGTTCCCTGGCGGCCTCCCAGAAACGCCGGGAGAGGAAGGCCGGAAGGCGCAAATGGGGTTGGTTCAGCAGGCCCAGGGGAAAGCCCCAGCGTGCCTGCAATGCCTGCAGGTCCGCACCGCGTGATTCCAGCAGGCGCAAGCCGGCCAGGATCGCCGAAGGGGACAGGGAGCAGCGGCTCCGCTGCACGGGGTAATTATTTGTCAGCCAAAGATTCATGGTCACTCGCCGTTTCCCAGCATGGTCCGCATGCGTCGCGCAGGTCCTGAGCGATCACGGGGTGCCGCCCCCGAATGCCACTACAAAAATAACAGGTGACCAACACAATGAAGTATCTCGCAGTCCATGCCGAACCGGCTGGCCGCCCCCTGCATTTTCGTCCCCGCGCACTGGCGCTTGGCGTCGCCCTGGCCATCTGCTGCCCGAACCTGCAGGCGGCTACCTTCCAGGTCAACGAAGATTGGGGGCTGACCACCAACACCACTCTCAGCCTTGGCACCAGTTGGGCGCTGCAGGATGCCGACAAGGCCCAGTTCACGGCGGCCGATGCACGCAGCATCGGCAAGGTCGGCACCGGCGTTAACTACAACGCTGACGACGGCAAGCTCAACTTCGACAAGGGCGACACCATCTCCACGGTGTTCAAGGGCCTGACCGATTTCGACCTCAACGACGGCACCCAAGGGGCCTTCGTCCGCTTCAAGTACTGGTACGACCACGCGCTGGAAACCGGCAATGGCGATTACCGCGAGTTCGACGATTCCGGTTGGCAGGACCTGGCGAAGTTCAAGGGCTTCGAGGTGCTCGATGCCTACGTCTGGAAGGACTTCGAGGTGGCGGACCGTGCCCTCAACGTCAAGCTTGGCAAGCATGTGCTGAGCTGGGGCGAGGCACTGTTCCTGCAGAACGGCGTGAACGCCATCAACCCGCTGGATGTTTCCGCCTTCAACCGCCCCGGTGTGGAACTGAAGGAAGGCCAACTGCCGGTGGAGATGCTCAGCTTCAACTACGACCTCACCGACGCGCTGAGCATCGAAGGGTTCTGGCAGTACAACTTCCGCCCCTCGGTGTTCGACGGTTGCGGCACCTTCTTCAGCATCTCCGACAACCTCCAGGAAGGCTGCCAGGTCGACTTCATGATCGCCGGCGCCACCGGCACCACCGACCGGGCGCTGGCCCAGGAGCGCTACCTGCGCCGCGCCGCCACCGATTGGCCGAGCGATACCGGCCAGTACGGCCTGGGCATGCACTACACCATCGAGTCGATGGGGGATGCCGACCTCGGCCTCTATTACATGAACTATCACAGCCGTACGCCGCAGGTGAATGGCGTGATCGCCCGCCAGGCGCCCAACGCCGCCGGTAATCCGGGGGCCAACATCAACACAGGCGATTACCTCACCGTCTACCCGGAAGACATCCGCCTGTTCGGCGCCAGCCTGAGCGGCGTGATCGGCACCACGGCCACCTTCGGCGAACTGAGCTACCGCCCCAACCAGCCGCTGCCGTTCAACGGCGCGGACCTGGTCGCCCTTGCCGCGGGTGCCACCAACACCACCATCCTGCCCATGACCGCGGCGGAATTGGCGGCAGCGCGCGGCAGCGAAGTGGAGGGCTATGCCCGCAAGCCGGTGTGGCAGTTCAGCCTGGGCGCGGTGGACACCGTTTCCAACGTGCTCGGCGCCAATCGCTTGTCGCTGGCCGGAGAAGTCGGTTTCAACTGGATCCAGGACCTGGGCGACGAGCGCTTCGGCCGCGCCGGCGGCTTCGGCCGCACCCTGCCAACCAACGGCAACGCCGCCAGCTGCATCGGTGCCGGGGCGGGGGGGCTGGACGCTGCGCAGGTTGCCGCGATGAATGCCGATTTCTGTAACACCGACGGTGTCTACACCGACTTCTCCTGGGGCTACCGCCTGCGCGCCGGATTGGCCTACGAGGACATTCTCCCGGCCACCGTGATCACGCCTGCGATCAACTGGCGGCATGACGTCGAGGGCTTCGGCCCGAACTTCCAGGAAGGCCAGCAGGCGGTCGGCCTGACCCTGACCTTCGACTATCGCAACGATTACTCGCTGGAGCTCGCCTACAACGAATTCCTCGGCTCCAACGAGTTTTCCACCCTCGACGATCGCGACTTCGCCTCGGTGAACCTCAAGGTGAGCTTCTGATGAACAGCATGATGAAAAGACTTCCCCTCGCACTCGCCCTGTTCGCCGCATGCAGCCTGGTTCAGGCCAAGCAGAGCGACGCCGCGCTGATGGGCGCCAAGCTGACCCCGATGGGCTCCGAAATCGCCGGCAACGCCGACGGCAGCATTCCCGCGTGGAGCGGTGGCCTTCCAGCCAACGCTGGCGCGGTCGGTGCGAACGGCGACTACGCCGATCCCTTCTCCGGTGAACAGCCGCTGTACACCGTCACCCGGGATAACGTCGCCCAGTACAAGAGTGTGCTGACGCCAGGGCAGCAGGCGATGTTCGTCCGCTTCCCCAACTACCGCATGATGGTCTATCCGAGCCACCGCAGCGCCGCCATCCCCAAGGCCGACCAGGAACAGGCGCTGGCCAACCTCGGCAAGACCGAACTGGCGGATAAGGGCTATGGGTTGAAGAACTACGGCTATGGCATCCCGTTCCCGCAGCCGACCGAGGCCCTGGAAGTCCTGTGGAACCACCTGACCCGTTATCGCGGCGGCTCCTTCACCCGGCAGATTTCCTCAGCCGTGGTCCAGGAGAGTGGCGAGAGCACGGTGGTCACCTACGACCAGCTCGGTGCATTCCGCGATCGCGTCAAGGACCTCAAGCCGGAAGAGAACCTGCTCTTCTATTACCGTTCTCGCACGCTCAACCCGTCGCGCTACGCCGGCGAAGTGACGCTGATCCACGAGCCGATGAACCAGGTGCAGGAGGACCGTGCGGCCTGGCAGTACATCCCCGGCCAGCGCCGCGTACGCCGTGCGCCGACCGTGTCGTACGACAGCAGCGCCCGCTACAGCTTCGGTCAGATCACCAGCGACGGCAGCGATGGCTTCAACGGCGCGCCGGACCGCTACGACTGGAAGCTGGTCGGTAAACAGGAGTTGCTGGTGGGCTACAACGCCTACGCGGCGATGAGCAAGAAGCTGAAGTACGCCGACCTGCTCACCGCGAACTTCCTCAATCCCGACCACCTGCGCTACGAGAAGCACCGGGTCTGGGTCATCGAGGCCACCCTCAAGCCCGGCGCTCGCCACATCTACGCCAAGCGCCGCTTCTATGTGGACGAAGACTCCTGGCAGATCCTCGCCTCCGACATCTACGACAGCCGTGGCGAACTGTGGCGCCTGTTCGAATCCCATTTCGCGATGCTCTACGACAAGCAGGTTCCCGTTACCGCGGCCGAAGCGACCTACGACCTGATTTCCGCCCGCTACGGCGTTGGTCAGATCACCAACGAAGTGGTGCAGAAGGCGGAGTACGGCGAGTTGATGGAGGCCAGCCAGTTCACTCCGGCTGAAATCCGCCGCCTCGGCAAATGACCCACGGGAGCCCACGCCCGGTGGGCTCCTTGACCCCAATGCAATGCGGCAGGCTGCCGGACTGAGCCCGTCGCTGGAGAACCCCATGCAAGATCAAGACTGCTTCGACGCGATCGCCCCGGCGGCCTTCGCCCGCCGCGACCTGCTCAAGACCTTCGCCGCGCTGGGTGCGCTCGGTGGCCTGAGTGCCCTGCCGGGCGGCCAATTGCTGGCCGCTGGTGCGACTCTGGACGAGGAGGGTGCCTACAAGCTGGCCATGGAGGCCTATGTCTACGGCTATCCACTGATCTATTTCGCCCGCATACGCTACTTGCGCATGGTCGAGGGCGATCCCATGACCGGAAACCGGCACCTCCTGGGCCAGTGGCTCCACCGCAATGTCCCGGTTTCGCCGGCCGTTCCCGGTGCGCCGCAGACCGATACGCTGTACTCCAACCTGTGGCTCGACCTGCGCGCCGAACCCTACATCCTCACCATTCCGCAGATGGATGGCCGCTATTGGAGCGTGCAGTTCTGCGACCTGTTCGGTTCAACCTATGGCCTGCCCAGTCGCCGCAGTCTGCCCAAGGGTGGCCGCGTGGCCGTCGTGGGGCCGCAGTGGGAGGGCAAGCTGCCCGAGGGCATCGACCTCGTGCTGCGCGCCAAGCTGCCGCAGACCTTGAACGTCATGCGCATGTTCTTCGCCGACGAGAACGACCGCGTGAAGGCTGTCGAGTACCAGCAGCGCTTCCTCGTCGCGCCCTTGTCGGCGTACCTCGCCGGCAACGACTCGGTACCCGGTGTGCCCGGCAACCCGTTCCGACCGCCCCTGCCCAAAGACGATCCGCTGGCCGATTTCAAGACCCTGCAGGCCATGTGGCAGGAGTGTCCGCCGCCTGCTGAAGACAGCGCCTTGACCGCACGTTATGCCGCCATCGGCTTGTCGGCCGGTGCGCCAGGGTTCGAGGGGCTTTCATCCTCCGTGCTCAAAGGATTGCTACGCGCGGAACAGGCTGGCCGGCAGCAGGTGGTCACCGCGTCACGCTCCTTGAGCGGCTCGCGAACGGCCAACGGCTGGACGATTCCCAGGCCCCGGCTCGGCTACTTCGACGACGGCGACTACCTCTATCGCGCCTCGGTGGCGCTGGCCGGCACCATCGCCGTGCCCGTGACAGAAAATCCGTATCACGTGTTGCAGCAGGAAGCCTCCGGGACGCTGCTCAACGGTGATTCGCGTTATGAGCTGCACTTCTCTGCCGACCAGATTCCCCAGGTCGATGCCTTCTGGTCGTTGCATGCCTACAACAGCAAATACACAGTGATCGACAATCCGATCCATCGCTATGCGATCGGTGACCGGTCCAAGGGGCTGCGTTACGGTGCCGACGGTAGTCTGGTCGTGTATCTGCAAGCCGACGATCCGGGTGCGGACAAGCGCTCCAACTGGCTACCAGTGAAAAAGGGCGAGATCTTCTGGCTGATAATCCGGGCCTACGAACCGCGCGGCGCGATGAAAGCGCTTCAGTGGCAGGGCGGGCGGCTGGTCAAGCTGGCCTGATCCCTAACGAGGTTTCCCACGAATGAGTACCCGTCAGGCGGAGGACACGGATCGTTGGGCTTCGCTGCGCTCTGACCAACCTACCAGGCGATATGCGTCTCGTCGGATGGGTTGAGGTACGAAACCCATCAGACGGTGTGCCAGGGAACACGGATCGTTGGGCTTCGCTGCGCTCTGCCCAACCTACCAGGCGATATGCGTCTCGTCGGATGGGTTGAGGTACGAAACCCGTCAGGCGGAGGACACGGATCGTTGGGCTTCGCTGCGCTCTGACCAACCTACCAGGCGATATGCGTCTCGTAGGATGGGTTGAGGCACGAAACCCATCGGGCGGTGCGTCAGGGAGCATGGACCGTTGGGCTTCCCTGCGCTCTGCCCAACCTACGGGGCGTCGTGGGTTTTCTGCGCCAGGCGTTCGCGGCAGAAGTCGACGAACAACTGCGCGGGCTTGGTGAGTTGGCCGCGTTTGAGGCGGGCGGCGACCAGGCCGGAGGTGGCGACGGGTTCGGTGATGTCGACGGTGACGACTTTCTTGCCATCGTAGGTGCATTCCGAATGGGGTCGGGTCACCAGCAGGGAGAAGCCAAACCCCTGGCCGACCATGCCGCGCACCATCTCGATGGACGGCGAGCTGAAGACGATATTGGGCGTCAGGCCCAGCTCGTGGAACAGGCTGACGAAGTAGGTCCGGCTCGGCTGCACGTCCAGCAGGATCATCGGCTCCAGGCAGAGATCGCGCAGGGACACCTGGGCCTGCTTGGCGAAGCGGTGGTTCTCCGGCAGCAGGGCGTAGGGCTTTTGCGGCGGCATCAGCGGTTCGGTGGCGATGGTGCTGTCGAGGTCGTGCTCGTAAAGGAAAGCGAGGTCGAAGGTCCCGGCGGTCAGGCCCTGGACCAGCTCCTGCTGCTCGCCATCGCGGATGCGGATGTCCACGCCGGGGTACTGCTCACGAAAACCGGCGATGAGCTGGGGCAGGTAGAGCGGGGCGACCGTCTCGAAGCAACCGATGTCGATCTGCCCGGCGACGATGTCGTTGTCGGCCAGCGCGTTCTGTTCGAACTCGCGGGCCACCCGCAACAGCTCCTGGGCCTTTTCGTAGAAACGCGTGCCGCTGGGCGTCAGGGATACCCCCTGGGCGTGATGGCGGATGAACAGCTGCACGCCGAAGCTCTCTTCCAGGCCCTTGATAGCGGTGGAGATGGACGGTTGGGCGATGTACAGCTTGCGCGAGGCTTCGGCCACGCTGCCGGCTTCCACGGTCGTCACGAAATACTTGAGTTGTCGCAAGGTATAGGTAGCCACGGGCACCTCTGTCTGTTGGCCGCTTGCGCACGCGCGGGCGGCTCTGTGTGCTTGTCGTTGTGGGGTGAACCTTACCCCAGGCGGCGCTTCCGAGGCCCCATGGGCTGCCGAGTTTTTTCATATGACTCGAGCATATTTTTAATAATTTTCCTCTGCCGGAAGCTGGCGCACCATCTGCCTCGACCCGAATAACAAACTGACCGCACAGACGGTCGATCTGGGAGTGCAGCGTGTTCGATCTCGGCTATTGGCAGCAACGAGCTGCCCGGCAAGCATTCAACGACAAGGCGCTGATCGGTGGCCGCCAGGTGGCCGCCGCTTCCGGCGCAACCTTCGACTCGATCAACCCAGCCACCAACCAGTTGCTGGCCCGCGTCGCCGCCTGCGGCGAGGCCGAGGTCGACCTGGCGGTCAGCACGGCGCGCCGCGCCTTCAACGAAGGCCCCTGGGCTCGCATGGCGCCGGTGGAGCGCAAGAAGGTGCTGCTGCGTCTCTCCGAGCTGATGATGGCCCATCGTGAAGAACTGGCCCTGCTGGACTCCCTGAACATGGGCAAGCCGGTGATGGACGCCTACAACATCGACGTACCGGGCGCCGCGCACGTGTTCGCCTGGTACGGCGAGGCCCTGGACAAGCTCTACGACCAGGTCGCACCCACCGCGCCGAACGCCCTGGCCACCATCACCCGCGAAGCGCTGGGCGTGGTCGCCGCCGTGGTGCCCTGGAACTTCCCCCTGGACATGGCCGCCTGGAAGCTGGCGCCGGCCCTGGCTGCCGGCAATAGCGTGGTGCTGAAGCCCGCCGAGCAGTCGCCATCCTCCGCCCTGCGCCTGGCCGAGCTAGCGCTGGAAGCCGGGCTGCCGGAAGGCGTCCTGAACGTGGTGCCGGGCCTGGGCGAGAGCGCCGGCAAGGCGCTCGGCCTGCACCCTGACGTGGATTGCCTGGTGTTCACCGGTTCCACCCAGGTGGGCAAATACTTCATGCAGTACTCCGCCCAGTCCAACCTCAAGCAAGTCTGGCTGGAATGTGGCGGCAAGAGCCCGAACCTGATCTTCGAGGATTGCCGGGACCTGGACCTGGCTGCCGAGAAGGCCGCTTTCGGCATCTTCTTCAACCAGGGCGAAGTCTGCTCGGCCAACTCGCGCCTCTACGTGCAACGTTCCATTCGCGACGAGTTCATCGAACGCTTGCTGGCCAAGGCCCGCAACTGGATGCCTGGCGATCCGCTGGACCCGGCCAGCCGCGCTGGCGCTATCGTCGACGCCGGGCAGACCGCCCGCGTCATGTCCTTCATCGAGGGCGCGCAAGGGGAGGGCGCACAACTGCTCGCCGGCGGTCGTCGCCTGACCTTCAACGGCTCCAGTAACTTCGTCGAACCCACCGTCTTCGCCGATGTGAACAGCGACATGCAGCTGGCACGGGAAGAGGTGTTCGGCCCGGTGCTGGCTATCAGCTCCTTCGATACCGAAGAAGAGGCCCTGCGCCTGGCCAACGACAGCGTCTACGGCCTGGCCGCTTCGGTGTGGAGCGATGACTTGCATCGCGCCCACAGGGTCGCCCGCGCGCTCAAGGCGGGAACAGTGTCGGTAAACACGGTGGACGCTCTGGACGTCACCGTGCCCTTCGGCGGCGGCAAGCAATCCGGCTTCGGTCGCGATCTCTCGCTGCATTCCTTTGACAAGTACAGCCAGCTGAAAACCACCTGGTTCCAGCTTCGCTGAGGTCGCTCTGACGACCCGGCCGCGTGCTCCTACGGTGCGCGGCCGTCCACAACAAGAAATCCAATCCCGTGCGTGGTGCACGCATGGGCTCTGGCCTCCTGGCCACGACTGCCTCAGCAACTGATCACAACTTACAAGTAGTGAGGGAGTTTCCATGCTCAAGTTCTTCCCGTGCATCCGTGCCACCCTCGGTTTCGCCCTGCTGGCCACTGCCAGCGTGCCGGCCCTGGCCCAGTCCTCCAATCTCACCGTGATCTCCTTCGGTGGTGCCACCAAGGCCGCGCAGGATGCGGCCTATTTCAAGCCCTTCGAACAAAGCGGCGCCGGCAAGGTCGTCGCGGGCGAGTACAACGGCGAGCTGTCCAAGGTGAAAGCCATGGTGGACATCGGCCAGGTCACCTGGGATGTGGTGGAAGTGGAAAGCCCCGAACTGCTGCGCGGTTGCGAAGAGGGCCTGTTCGAACGCATGGACCCGGCCGTGCTCGGCGAATCGGCGAGCTACATGCCCGGCACCGTCAGCGAGTGCGGCGTCGCCAGCTACGTCTGGTCCATGGTGCTGGCCTACAACGCCGACAAGCTGGCCAGTGCACCCAGTTCCTGGGCTGACTTCTGGGACACCCAGCGCTTCCCCGGCAAGCGCGGCCTGCGCAAGGGGGCCAAGTACACCCTGGAAGCGGCGCTGCTGGCCGACGGGGTGAAACGTGAAGACCTCTACAAGGTGCTGGAAACCCCGGATGGCGTAACGCGTGCCTTCCGCAAGCTGGATGAGATCAAGCCGCATATCCAGTGGTGGGAAGCCGGCGCCCAGCCACCGCAATGGCTGGTGGCTGGCGACGTGGTGATGTCCGCTGCCTACAACGGCCGCATCGCTGCCGCGCAGAAGGAGGGTTCGAAGCTCGCCATCGTCTGGAACGGCAACCTCTACGATCCGGACCACTGGGCCATCGTCCGCGGCAGCCCGAACAAGGCATTGGCCGAGCGCTTCATCGCCTTCGCCAGCCAGGCGGACACCCAGAAGACCTTCTCCAGCCAGATCCCCTACGGCCCGGTCCACAAAGACGCCCTGGCCGCCTTGCCCGCCGCCACCCAGGCGCAATTGCCCACCGCGCCGGCCAACATGGCCGAGGCGCAACTGGTCAGCGCCGAGTTCTGGGTCAACCACGGCGAGGAGCTGGAAGAGCGCTTCAACGCCTGGGCGGCACGCTGAAATTCGCGCCCCTTGGCCGCCGCACGGCGGCCGAGAGCGGCGTGACTGACGGGGACGGCGCAGCTGTATCCCGGATTACCAGGCCTGCCGGCCTCCACGGCCAGGCAGGCAGATAACAAATACAAGATTGGAGAGTGTCATGAGTGCAAGTGTGTCCGTTCCTGCCGTTGGGCCGGCGGAAGCTGGCGGTTTTCGCCGTGTGCTGGGTTTGGGGGCGCTGCTGTCCGTCGCGATCGGCCTGGTGGTGTCACAGGGCGTGATGGTGCTGATGTTGCAGGGAGCCGGCTTCTCCGGCCTGGGCTTCATCGTGCCGCTGGGCCTGGCCTACCTGTTGGCCCTCAGCTACGCGTTTTCCTTCTCCGAACTGTCGCTGATGATTCCTCGCGCCGGCGGCCTGTCCAGCTACACCGAGGTCGCGCTTGGCCACTTCCCGGCCATCCTGGCCACCTTCTCCGGCTACGTGGTCGTGGCCATGTTCGCCCTGTCGGCTGAGCTGTTGCTGCTCGACCTGATCGTCGGCAAGGTCTACCCGGGTGTGTTCCCGCCCTTCAGCGTCGCCTTCGGCGTGCTCGGGTTGTTCACCGTCCTCAACCTGATGGGCATCGACATCTTCGCCAAGCTACAGACCGCGCTGGCGGTGGTGATGGTCTTCGTGCTGCTGTTGCTGGGCATTGCCGCCATCGTCGAAGGTGCGCCGAGCGAAACCGCCAGCACCGTGATCCAGGGTGACTGGAACCCCATGGGCGCCGGTGTACTGACCCTCACCGCGCTGGCTGTGTGGGGCTTCGTTGGCGCCGAGTTCGTCTGCCCATTGGTGGAAGAGACCAAACGCCCGGAGCGCAATATTCCGCGCTCGATGATCATCGGCCTCACGGTGATCTTCCTCACCATCGGCCTCTACTGCCTGGGTGCGCTATTCATGGTGCCGCAGGAGGCTCTCACCACCGACGCGCTGCCGCACTACCTGTTCGCCACCACCGTGTTCGGCAAGGCCGGTGAGTTGTTCCTGGTGATCGCCTCGGTGACCGCCACCTTCAGCACCCTGAACTCGTCGCTCGCGTCCATTCCGCGCATGCTCTACGGCATGGCGCAGAACGGCCAGGCCTTCCCGGTCTTCAAGCGCCTCAGCCCGCGTGCCCGTACGCCCTGGGTCTCGGTGCTGTTCGTGTCGGCCATCACCGGCCTGCCGATCCTGGTGCTGGGGCAGGACGCCGCTTCGGTCAACCTGCTGCTGCTGGCCGCCGCGCTGGCCTGGCTGCTGGCCTACATCATCGTCCACCTGGATGTGATCGCCCTGCGTCGCCGCTACCCGGCCATCGCCCGCCCGTTCAAGACCCCGTTCTATCCGCTGCCGCAACTCTTCGGCATCGCCGGGATGCTCTACGCCATCTGGTACGCCTCGCCGAGCCCGGAGATGACCGGGAAGATCTTTGGCATTGCCGGCGTGGTGCTGGGCCTGGTGTCGCTGATCGCCCTGGTCTGGATCAAGGTCGTGATGCGCAAGGACCTGTTCCGCCCCGAACCCCTGCAGCAGGTCGCCGGCGACGCGGCTGACCGCTGATTGTTCAATCCGGGGTGTGCCACGCCCCGACCTCACCCGGCGTCTTGCCGGGCCTTGCCCGCCGTGCGCCCCGCATCGGTACGCGCGGCGGGCAGGGCAGCTTTTTCGTATAGCGCGAAGACATATTTAGTATTTTCCCTGGCCATCGCCTTCAGCCAGCATCGGTACCACTGAATACCGGGACGAGGAGACCCCTAACAATGAACGCTCAATTCCAAGCCCAACGCGAAACCCGTGACTACCAGGCAGCAGATGCGGCCCACCACATCCATGCCTTCCTCGACCAGAAGGCGCTGAACGCCGAAGGGCCGCGGGTGATCGTTGGCGGCGAGCGCCTCCACCTCTGGGATAACGACGGCAAGCGTTACCTCGACGGCATGTCCGGTCTCTGGTGCACCAACCTCGGCTACGGCCGCAAGGACCTCACCGCCGCCGCGACTCGCCAGCTGGAGCAACTGCCGTACTACAACATGTTCTTCCACACCACCCACCCGGCCGTGGTGGAACTGTCGGAACTGCTGTTCAGCCTGCTGCCGGGCCACTACAGCCACGCCATCTACACCAACTCCGGCTCCGAGGCGAACGAGGTGCTGATCCGCACCGTGCGCCGCTACTGGCAGATCCTCGGCAAGCCCGAGAAGAAGATCATGATCGGCCGCTGGAACGGCTACCACGGCTCCACCCTGGGCGCCACGGCGCTCGGTGGGATGAAGTTCATGCACGAGATGGGTGGCATGCTGCCGGACATCGCGCACATCGACGAGCCTTACTACTTCGCCAATGGCGGCGACCTGACTCCGCAGGAGTTCGGCCTGCGTGCCGCCCGCCAGCTGGAAGAGAAGATCCTCGAACTGGGTGCCGACAAGGTGGCCGCATTCGTCGCCGAGCCCTTCCAGGGCGCCGGTGGCATGATCTTCCCGCCGGAAAGCTACTGGCCGGAAATCCAGCGCATCTGCCGCAAGTACGACGTGCTGCTGTGCGCCGACGAAGTGATCGGCGGCTTCGGCCGTACCGGCGAATGGTTCGCCCACCAGCACTTCGGCTTCGAGCCGGACACCCTGTCCATCGCCAAGGGCCTGACCTCCGGCTACATCCCAATGGGCGGCCTGATCCTCAGCAAGCGCATGGCCGAGGCCCTGGTGGAGCAGGGCGGTGTGTTCGCCCACGGCCTGACCTATTCCGGCCACCCGGTGGCGGCGGCCGTGGCCATCGCCAATCTCAAGGCGCTGCGCGATGAGGGCGTGGTCACCCAGGTGAAGACCGATACCGGCCCGTACCTGCAACAGTGCCTGCGCGAAGTCTTCGGCAACCACCCGCTGGTGGGGGATATCCAGGGCGCCGGCCTGGTCGCCGCGCTGCAGTTCGCCGAAGACAAGGCCACCCGCAAGCGCTTCGAGAACGAGAACGACATTGCCTGGCGCTGCCGCACCATCGGCTTCGAAGAAGGACTGATCATCCGTTCCACCCTGGGCCGCATGATCATGGCGCCGGCCCTGGTGGCCACCCGTGCCGAGATCGACGAGCTGGTGAGCAAGACCAAGATCGCGGTGGATCGCACCGCGCAGGAACTGGGACGCCTCTAAGTCCCTGTCGACTGCCCCGGTCCGGATCCGGACCGGGGCAGCCATTCCCGGATCTGCGCTGACGACGGCGGTGCTTCGGTTTGCTCCGGACTGCCGGGGCGACGCTCATCCCCAAGAAACGAATGCGAGACCTGGCATGCACAACAATGACAATCCGCAGGCTCCGGCGCTGGAACTGAGTACGATCCAGCCGATCTCCGCCGAGGAGCGCCATGGGCGCCCACGGGACCTGTTCACCATCTGGTTCGGCTGCAACCTGATCCTGTTGACCGTAATCACCGGCGCCCTCGCGGTGACCGTGTTCAAACTGCCTTTCTTTTCCGCCCTGGCGGCCCTGGTGCTGGGCAACCTGGTCGGCGGCGTCTTCATGGCCCTGCACTCGGCGCAAGGACCACAACTCGGCGTGCCCCAGATGGTGCAGACCCGCGGCCAGTTCGGCTCCTTCGGCTCCCTGCTGGTGGTGGCCCTCGTCGTCGTGATGTACCTCGGCTTCTTCGCCTCGAACCTGGTGCTGGGCGGCCAGTCACTGCATGGTCGTTTCCCGGCCGTCGACACCAACGTCGGCATCCTTCTGGTGGGCTTCATCAGCCTGGTGGCGGCGTCGGTGGGCTATCGCCTGATCCACGCCTACACCCGCGTCATGACCTATCTTTCCGGCGCGGTGTTGTTGCTTGCCTTCGTCTGGCTGGTGTTCGTCCACGGTCTGCCAGCGGACTTCCTCGAACGCAACGAAACCTCCCTGGCCGGATTCCTCGGCACCCTGTCGGTGGCTGCGCTCTGGCAACTGGCTTACGCGCCCTATGTCTCCGACTACTCCCGTTATCTGCCGGAAGCCACGGGTTCGCGTAGCGCCTTCTGGTCCAGTTATTGGGGCTGCTGCCTGGGCTCCCTGCTGCCCATGCTGCTGGGGGTGATGGTGGCCCTGAGTATCGACGGCGATGACGTGGTGGGTGGCCTGATCGAGGCCACCGGCGGCCTCAGCGCCTTGCTGGTGGCGGTGCTCTCCATCGGCATCGCTGCGACCAACGCCATGAACCTGTACTGCGGTGCCCTGTCCACCATCACCGTGGGGCAGACCCTCGTTCCGTCCTGGTCGGCCGGGGCCGGCGCACGCATCCTCATCTCGCTGATCCTGTTCTCGGGCTCCCTGGCGTTGGCGCTGCTGGGGCAGGACGACTTCATGGTCAACTACACCAACTTCATTCTCCTGCTGCTGTACGTGCTGGTGCCCTGGAGCGCCATCAACCTGGTGGACTACTACCTGGTGGCCCACGGTCGCTACGATCTGCCGTCGTTCTTCCGTCGTGATGGTGGCGTCTACGGTCGCTGCAACTGGACGGCGGTCAACTGCTACGTGCTCGGCATCATCGTGCAGATCCCCTTCATGTCCACCGCCCTCTATACCGGCCCGGTGGCGCGCGCCATGGACGGTGCCGATATTTCCTGGATCGTCGGCCTGGGTGTGATCTCGCCGGTCTACTACCTGGCCTGCCGCCTTGGCGGTCGGACCCGTGCCCTGGCCCAGACCGCTCAAGGAGGTGCCTGATGACCCGTCGTAGCGGATTCTTCTTCGACGAGCGCTGTTTCTGGCACGCCGCGGGGCTGCATAGCCTGGTGCTGCCGGTGGGGGGCTGGCTGCAGCCGCCAAGTGGTTCCGGTCATGCCGAATCGCCGGAAACCAAGCGCCGGCTGAAAAGCCTGATGGACGTGTCCGGACTGAGTGATCGCCTGGTGCTCTCCAGCGCGCCGATGGCGGCTGAGGAGGACCTGCTGCGGGTCCATCCGGCCCAGTATCTGGAGCGCTTCAAGGCCATGAGCGACGCCGGCCACGGTGAGCTGGGCGAAGAGGCTGCCGTCGGGCCGGGTACCTATGAAATCGCCCGGCAGTCAGCGGGGCTGGCCATTGCCGCCGTAGATGCCGTATTGCGGGGCGAGCTGGACAACGCCTATGCCCTGTCGCGCCCGCCGGGCCACCACTGCCTGGCGGATCGCGGCATGGGGTTCTGCTACCTGGCGAACATTGCTGTCGCCGTGGAAACCGCCAAGGCCCGCCACGGTGTCGGCCGGGTGGCGGTACTGGACTGGGATGTACACCACGGCAACGGAACGCAGTCGATCTTCTACGACCGCGACGATGTGCTGACCCTGTCGATCCACCAGGACAACTGCTTCCCGGTCGGTCAGGGCGCAGTGGAGGAGCGGGGCAGGGGCGCCGGGCTTGGATACAACCTCAACCTGCCGTTGTACCCGGGCAGCGGGGACGATGCCTACCGCTACGCCATGGAGCGCGTCATCGTGCCGGCGCTGGAGCGTTTCGAACCGGAGCTGATCGTGGTCGCCTGTGGCTTCGACGCCAACGGCGTGGACCCGCTGGCGCGGATGCTGTTGCACAGCGAATCGTTCCGCGCGATGACGGCCATTTTGCGGGAGGCGGCCGACCGCCTCTGTGGCGGGCGGCTGGTGCTGGTTCACGAAGGGGGCTATGCGGAGGCCTACGTACCGTTCTGCGGCCATGCGGTAATCGAAGAGTTGACCGGGGTGCGGACGGCAGTCGAAGACCCCTTCCTGCCGATGCTGGAAGGGCAGCAGCCCAATGCCGAATTCCGTGCATTCCAGCGCCAGGCGATCGACCGGATGGCGGCAGCGCTGCTGAACTGAGAACACATCGCGGTGGTAATCACCGCGCGGAAGTCGGGGCTGTTTCCGGCCCCGCTACGGACGGTCGGCTACCAGGGCCGGCGGTCCGTTACCACAGCTGCTAGGCAGTATTACGGCGCCCGGGATTGCTGCCCGCGCGCCGTTTTTTTTTTGGCGTTTTTTGCTTCCTGTAGGGGCGAATTCATTCGCCAAGCAGGCCGAAGGTCTGCCCCCTGGGGTTGCTTCGCAACCCTTGGCGATTGAAATCGCCCCTACAGCAAATCAGCACCATAGGGACCTGACGACGAATGGTTAACGGAGATATATTGCGCCTGTAATATTACGAGTGTAATTTAAGTCCATCGCTTGGAACCCCAAGCCCTTTCCCCGGAGACAGAACCATGAGCGAACAGAAGCACCAAGGCGTTGCCCTGATCACTGGCGCATCCACCGGCATCGGCGCCACCTATGCCAAGCGCCTGGCCGAACGGGGCCATGACCTGCTGCTGGTCGCTCGTGACCAGGGTCGCCTGGAGGCGCTGGCCGCCACGCTGCGCGAAACCGCCGGCGTCAAGGTGGAAGTGCTGAAAGCCGACCTGACCGACCGCGCAGACCTGACCCGCGTGGCGCAGCGCCTGCGCAGCGACGCCACCATCAGCGTGCTGGTGAACAACGCCGGCGTGGCCGTCAGCGGCAGCCTGCTGGACACCGACCTGGACCGCTTCGACGCGGTGATCCAGCTCAACGTGGTGGCCGTGACCCACTTGGCCGCAGCCGCAGCCGCCAACTTCGTCGCCCAGGGGCGCGGCACCATCATCAACATCGCCTCGGTGCTGGCCCTGGCGCCGGAAATGTTCAACGGCACCTACAGCGGTACCAAGGCCTTCGTGCTCAACCTCAGCCAGTCGCTGAATGCGGAAGTGAAGGACAAGGGCGTGCGCGTGCAAGTGGTACTGCCGGGCGCGACCCGTACCGAAATCTGGGAGCGCTCGGGCACCGGCATCGAGAACATCCCGCAGGAGATCCTCATGGACGTGGGCGAAATGGTGGACGCCGCACTGGCCGGCCTGGACCAGGGCGAGTTGGTGACCATTCCCTCGTTGCCGGAAAAGGAAGACTGGGACCGCTTCACCGCCGCACGCTTCCACATGGCGCCGAATCTGTCGCGCTCGTCGGCGGCGGATCGTTACAAGGCCTGATCGGGGCCAGATGACAAAAGGCCGGGCAATTGCCCGGCCTTTTTTTCGCGAATGAATTCGCTCCCACAGGAAAGCGCCAAGGCTGGACGCTGGCACGGACAGCTCCCTCTCCCTCTGGGGTGAATCGGCATGCTTTCGGAAGCACTGCTTCCGTTGCCGATGAACGCCTGAGCGCGAAGCGCTCAGGCTGGGGCGCAGGGCGGGGTTGGGGTGAGGGTAGCCATTGGCCAACTCGGTGTTCGGCCACACGCAAACGAATTCGCTTCTGTCGGTCAGGCAAACACGAAGTATTTGCGCACCGTCTCCACCACTTCCCAGGTGCCTTTCATGCCCGGCTCGATCACGAACACATCGCCGGCCTTCAGGTGCTTCGGCTCCTCGCCTTCGGGCGTGATGATGCAGTAGCCGTCCAGGAAGTGGCAGTACTCCCACTTCTCGTAGTTCACCTCGAACTTGCCGGGGGTGCAGATCCAGGTGCCCATGATCTTGCTGCCGTCCTGCGACAAGTAGGCGTTGAGGTTCACGGTGTGCGGATCGCCGCCGATGCGCTTCCACTTGGTGGCATCCAGCACGGGGGTGGGGCAGGTTTCGCGCAGAACGGTGATGAAGTCGGACATTTCAGCTCCAAACGATCTGATAAAAGGCTCGTCACCATAGGTCTAACGACTTGTCGGGAGTTGTCTGGATTCGACCTCGAAGTGCCTGTGAACGCGCCGGCAGAGTGGGTAAAAGGACGCTAACGTGAATCCAGGAGACCGATTTACCGGCCTCAGGCGGCGGCCCGTGTCGGGTTGCCTTGGCAGTAGCCCGTGGGGGCGAGTGCGCTCCATGAGGAGGTGCTCTTATGAACACCCAGTGGTTCAGGCACGACAAAGGTGACGCGGAAGGCAGTTTCGACAAGTGGTGGGATACCTACGGCGAGTGGTTTGACTCCCAGGACCAACTGCTCAGCGGGGAAAGCGGTATCCAGCGGCTGCACGCGCCGGACGGTCACGTGCTTTACAGCAAGCGGCAGATCAATCACTTCCACCGCGATCTGACTCACCCCTTCGGAGAACCCACCATCCTCCACGAGGCGAAGGCCCTGCAGGCATTGAATCAACTCGGCATCCGCGTGCCCCGGGTGGTGTTCAGCGGCGCACGCAAGACTGAAACCGAGTCTCAGGCGCTGCTGGTCACCGAGGGCCTGGACGACTTCGTCAGCCTGGACGAGTGGTATGCCCAGCCGGTTTCCGCGGAGCTTCGGCAGCAGTTGATCCAGCAACTGGCCAACACCATCGCGCGCATGCACCGCGCGGGGTGGGAGCATGGTCGCCTGTACCCGAAGAACATTTTCGTGAAGGTCACCGGCGAGCGGGAGAAGAAGGTGGAAGTGGCCTTGCTCGGACTCGCCCGGAGCAATCATCGACTGACGGCCTACAGCGCCGCGAAGCACGACTACGAACAGTTCAAGGAGCATCACAAGCCGATGCCGGACGAAGACTGGAAAGCCTTCGCCGCGACCTATCGGGATGTGATGGAAAGCGACTACGCACCCTAGCGGGCGTGGCTCATAGGCGGATATCCAAGGCGTGGGGCCCGTGGGTCAGCTGCTCCTTGAGGAAGTCGATGCACAGCTTCATCTTGGCCGAGCCCGAGGCCCGTGCCGCGGTCACCGCCCAGACATCCGCCTTCTGCCGATAGGCCGGTAGCACCTGCACCAGCTTGCCGTCGCGAATGCTCGGGGCAGCGTCCCAGACCGACGCCATGATCACCCCGTGGCCCTCATGGGCCCACTGGCGCACCACGTCGCTGTGGTTAGAGGCCATCGGCCCGGTGACCTTTACGGTTTCCTCCCCATTGGGGCCGTCCAGACGCCAGACGCCGAAGCCCAGTTCGCGCTCGCGGAACAGCAGGCATTCGTGCTGCGCAAGGTCCGCCAGGGTGCGCGGCTGGCCGCGTCGCGCCAGGTAGGCAGGGGCGGCGCAGAGCATGCGATAGCTGTCAGCAATCTTGTGGACGATCAGGTGCGGCTCGTGCACTTCGCCCACGCGCAGGTCGATGTCGAAGTTCTCGCCGAGCAGGTCCACGCGTCTATCCAGCAGTTCCAGCCAGACTTCCAGGCCCGGATGGTGCTGGCGCAGCAGGGACAGTACCGGCGAGACATAGTCCCGCCCCAGACGCAGGCTGGTGGCGATGCGCAGCACCCCGCGTGGCTCGCCCTTCAAGCCGGAGAGCGCCTCCACCATGCCTTCCACGTCTTCGAGAATCTTCTGCGCCCAGGCAAAGGCCGCCTCGCCGTCTGCGGTGATGTTCACCCGCCGTGTGGTGCGGTTGAACAGCTTGACCCCGAGGGACTCCTCCAGCATGGCGATGCGCTTGCTGACATGGGCAGGGGAGATGCCCAGTTCCGTCGCACCGGCCACGAAACTGGAACGCCGCGCCACCGTGCAGAACAGCAAGAGATCCCGCAGGAAGGGATCATTATTCGCTAAGAGCGCATTCTGATTTTTCATGGCGGCGGATTATAGATCGATTACTGAATATTAGTCTTTCGATCGACCCCTCCTCACCGGAACAGATCGAACGACATGAACCGCTTGCGTATCGCCATTGCCGGTGCCGGCCTGATCGGCCAGCGCCACCTTGAACTCATCCAGTCCAACCCTTTCTGCGAACTGGCCGCCCTGGTCGACCCGGCGGTCGCCGCCTCGGAGGTTGCACAGCGTGCCGGCGTGCCACTGTTTTCTTCGCTGGAGGCATTGTTCGAATCGGAACGTCCCGACGGGATTATCCTGGCTACCCCCAACCAACTGCATGTGGAGCAGGCGCTGGTGTGCCTGCAGGCCGGCGTGCCCGCTCTGATCGAGAAGCCCGTGGCCCATACGCTGGAAGAGGGCGAACGACTACTGGCGGCAGCGGCGGATTCAAAGGTGCCGTTGCTGGTGGGCCACCACCGCGCCCACAGCCCGATCCTCGAGCAGGCGCGCGAGATCATCCGCCAGGGCCGGCTTGGCCAGGTGGTTGCGGTGATGGGGAGCGCGCTTTTCTACAAGCCGGATGATTACTTCGATGCCGCGCCCTGGCGGCGCCAGGCCGGCGGCGGGCCGGTGCTGATCAACCTGATCCATGAAATCGGCAACCTGCGCTCACTGTGCGGGGAAATCATTGCCGTGCAGGCCCTGGCCTCCAGTGCGACCCGTGGTTTCCCGGTGGAAGACACGGTGACCATCGGCCTTCGCTTCCTCAGCGGAGCCCTGGGCAGTTTCCTGCTGTCCGACACCGCCGCTTCGGCGCGCAGCTGGGAGCAGACCTCCCGGGAAAACCGCGATTATCCCAGCTACGACGACGAAGACTGCTATCTGATTGCCGGCACCGCTGGTTCCCTGGCCGTGCCGACCATGCGCCTGAAGTGCTACGCGCAGCCGGAGGACCGTTCCTGGTGGAAACCCTTCAACTGCGAAGTGGCCGAGTTGCAGCGCGAAGATCCGCTGGCAAGGCAGCTGGAGCATTTCTGCCAGGTCATTCGCGGCAAAGCCGAACCCCTCGTGAGCGTGCGCGACGGCTTGCAGAACCTGCGGGTGGTGGATGCCATCGGCCGGGCGGCAAGGGAGGGTGGAACCGTGATGGTCGCGCAGTAGGTGGAATGCTTTGTTGTGGTGGAATGGATTGCTTCTTTGTAGGGGCGATTTCAATCGCCAAGGGCGGCGTAGCTGCCGCCTTGCAGAGTTGGCAGGGCAGACCTGCGGTCTGCTTGGCGAATGAATTCGCCCCCACACGGGCGTTCAGAACCTGTGATCGGTCGATGCGGCAGGTGGATTGCTTCTTTGTAGGGGCGATTTCAATCGCCAAGGGCGGCGTAGCTGCTCCCTTGCAGAGTTGGCAGGGCAGACCTGCGGTCTGCTTGGCGAATGAATTCGCCCCCACAAGGGGCTTTCAGAACCTTGAAGTGGTCAAGTAAAACTGGACACCGGTTTAGGTCTATCCGGCCAGGGCTTCCCGCTGGGCCGGTGTCTGGTACTGGTTGTAGC
>MTEY01005162.1_pt1 | contig 27562 bp, 23 predicted proteins | sample 1042721 | NCBI WGS metagenome assembly MTEY01 (sample SAMN06185809, study PRJNA358809) | soil metagenome | isolation source: soil biostimulated with seedmeal as carbon source | place: India | collected 2015-05-23 | reverse complement strand
TGCCGCTCCTGCGACGAGAAGGAGAAGGACTTCGGCGGCTGTCGCTGCCAGGCCTTCCTGCTCACCGGCGACGCCAGCAACGCCGACCCGGTATGCGCCAAGTCGGCCTACCACGGCAAGATTCAGGTGGCCCGCGAGGAGGCGGAGCGCGCGCCACTCGAACTTAAGGACCTGACCTATCGCAATGAGCGCGCCTCGCGAATCATCTGCCGCGCTTGAGGTGAAGCACTTCGGCTTCGCTGTCTCAGTAGCCGCGTAAGATTTCGGAAATACACAGATTACTCTTCCCGCTCCGTATCGTTACGGTGGCGGTTATGACATGACATGACGGGAGCCCATCAAGGTAATGGCGGACCCTCTGATCAAGGTAAGGAAGCTGCAATTACCCAACCGCTTGCGCGTGACCCTCGTCCACACGCCGGATGCGATAAGGGCCGCCGCTTGTGTTCGGGTGGGGGTAGGTAGTCATGATGAGCCGATCGCTCATCCCGGCCTGGCGCATTTCCTTGAGCATCTGCTGTTCCTGGGCGGAGCGAGCTATCGTGATGAACAGCGGATTATGCCTTGGACGCAAAGCCGCGGTGGACGGTTGAATGCCAGCACCCAAGCATGCACTACCGACTACTTTTTCGAGGTGGTTGCTGGAGATCTGGGGGAGGGTATCAAGCGATTGGTGGACATGCTCGCGAGGCCCTTGCTTGATCGTGCCGCTCAGTTAAGTGAGCGTGAAGTGTTGGAGGCCGAGTACATCGCGCGCTCCGCAGACGCCGAAACCCTGATTGAGACGGCTCTGGCCTCTGCAGTAGCTGTTGGACATCCCCTGCAGCGGTTTGTGGCCGGTCGGCGCTCAAGCCTGGCGGTGGAGAGTGATGACTTTCAGTGCGCTTTAACTAATTTCCACGCCAATTACTACCACCCCGGCAATGCGGAGCTGTGGTTGCAAGGACCGCAAGCACTGGAAGAGATGCAGGGACTGGTCGAGCGGTTATGCCTGAACTGGCTTGAGCAACCGCTGAAGCCAGAGGAGCGGGGAGAGGCGCTGCCGTTGCTGCCGTTCACCCAAGAATTGCTGACCTTGCGCTTGCCTGGCGCTCCGCGGCTGGTGCTGGCTTTTGCCTTGGATGGATTGAGTGCCGGTGCGGAACAGACCTTGGAAACCCTGGGCCAATTGCTGCGTGATGAGTCGCCTGGCGGTTTGCTGGCCTGGTTAGGTGAGCGCAACTTAGCGGATGCGGTGGCGCTACGTATTACCTATCGCGCGAACAAGCAGTCCATGCTGACGGTGACTTTTGATTTGTCGTCGGCCAGTGTTGCGGCCATGGTCGAGGCAGCATTTCTCGACTGGCTGAATGCCTTGCATGTGCATGCCGCTGAGGTGTTAACGGCTTGTCAGGAGCAGGTCGAGTCTCTGCCTTTGGCTCCCCTCGAGCAGCTGCGACGACGCGTGCGTGGCTTGCCCGCGGCATTGGCTTCGGATTGCTTGGCCATGCTCAATGTGCAGCGCATGCTGCGCATGCGAGTGGCGCCTGATGCGCCGGGCAAACTCTGCCAGGTGGCCGGTTTCAGCTTAACCCTGGACCATGAACTCCCCCAGATCGTCGAGTTAGCGCCCCAGCCTTGGACTTTCACGAGACCTATGCCGGCGAGCAGCGCAGAGACAGGCTTCCTGTATCTACGCTGGCGCTTTCCAGTGCCGCCTTGCCGCAGTCATTACCTCGCAATATGCCACGTTCTGCGGCCGGTCTCTGGTCAGGCGCAACGGCGTGGTGTGGAGTTGCGCTTAGACGAGGAGGGCGGTGATTGGGTCCTATCCTTGCGTGGGCCAAACGATCGCCTGGACGCCTCCTTGAACGAGGCACTGGTTTTGATAGGTCTAAGTCGGACTGGAATTCGCAATCTGGGCGAACGTTTGCTGCGGCGAGAGCAGGAGCGGCAGTTCGCCGAGTTACCTATCCGGCAGTTGGTCGCCGCCTTGCCCGCGGTTTTGGTTGGTACCACCACCGTGGCGTTCGATTGGTCGACCGCCCGCTGGGATCTACTGGTGCATCAGGCCGAGTTGCCAGTATCTCCACAAGTACCCGGCCTTCCTGCAGTCGTTCCATTGAAACCATCGCCTTTAGCCGGCGGGCGGCATTGGCAATGCTGGGCGAGCGAGGGTGACGCCGCGTTGCTGTTGTTCTGTCCATTACCGAGTTCGGATGCCGAGTGTGAGGCGCGATGGAGATTGCTCGCGCGCATGCTGGAAACCGGATTTCACCAACGCATGCGTGGAGAGCTGAACCTCGGGTACGCGCTGTGCTGTGGCTTCTACCAAGTTGCCGGCTGGCGCGGAATCCTCTTTGCCATTCAGTCGCCGCGCGTCGAACCCGACGTCTTGTTCCAGTACCTGAAAGAGTTTTTGCGCGCAGCCGCATTGGAGGATGTTCCCGAACAACGCGTGCAGGAGTTGGCCGCTACCCTGGTCGATGCGGTTGCGCCCAGCGATGTATGGCAGGACCGTCTGGCCGGTGTTGCGTCCGATCACCGTCAGTGCCTTCGCGAGGCTGCGAGCCAGCTGGCTTGTGTCGATCTCGAGACCGCCTTCATGGAACTACTGTCTCCTGATGGTGGCTGGTGGATGCTCAGCAACCGCACCTGACACTCCTTCCTACTCCCTTCTGGTAAGCACGTATCGATAGCGAAGCGGCGGAAGTTGCAGCGACGTGGGCTGCCAGGACTCCTGTTGATTGCAAAACCCCCGTACCGGCATCGCTCGTTGTAGTCCTGAAGGCGCCCTGGATCGCTCGGCGTACCAAAACCTTCGCCCGCGGAATCCTCGTCACTAACCTCCGGCCAAACCAGGCCTCGCCCTATTTGCACGGTTTTCCGGGCTACTGCGTATAGAGGTTTGACAGCAGGCTATTGCCTGTTAATAATGCAATCACATGAATCAATCAATTGATTGATTGGATAACGCGACAAGCACGGTTGACGAACAGGAACAGGACAATGACCGATCAGGTACCCAGCCAAATAATCGAAGCTGCTGTTCAGGGTGGCGATATCGCTGTCCTTCTGGCGGTTCTTGTTCAGCTTACCGGCGATCAATCGCTGCTGGACGAGTGCCGTCCCTACATCAAGGGGCCATGGGATTTCATGGTGGAGATCCCGTCCGAGCTTGACGAGCGTATCCGGAGGGCCTTGCTGGATGTGCTGCTGACTAAGGATTTCTCTGAGGGTGCACCTGTGCCGAGCGCGGTACTCATCGAGCGCATCATGGGCGGCATCGTGGGTGAGGACGTACCTGCCGACTACATCACCATGCTGTCGCAGGATTTGGGGTTTACAGAGGCTCCGTCGATTCAACCCAAACAAGACCCTGCAAACTTCAAAGTGCTGGTCATCGGCGCCGGTCTGTCGGGTATTTGCGCAGCCATCCGCCTCAAGCAGGCTGGCTATGACTTCGAGGTGCTCGAAAAGAACAACGAGGTTGGCGGGACCTGGTATGAAAACGTTTATCCAGGCTGTGCGGTGGATACACCCAACCACTTCTATTCGTTCTCGTTCGAGCTCAATCACAATTGGTCGCGCTATTTCGCGAGGCGAGACGAGCTATTTGCGTACCTCAAGCGTACCGCGCAGAAGTACGACGTCCTAAGCGATATTCGTTTCGAGACGGAAGTAGAGGCGGCCATCTTTGACGACCAGCGCGGTATCTGGACCGTCCGCTCGCGTACCAAGGATGGCGTTGTCAGCGAGCGCGAGGTCAATGCCGTGATCTTCGCCGTGGGCGGATTGACTCGCCCGGCTTGGCCCAAGCTTGAGGGGATCAATGAATTCGAGGGCATTAAGCTACACACGGCCGCATGGGACGCCTCAGTCGATCTCGCCAATCAGCGTGTGGCCCTCGTAGGCACTGGTGCCAGCGCCATGCAGGCGGGCCCCGCGATCGCTGACAAGGTCAAGCAGCTGACCATCTATCAGCGTTCGCCGCAGTGGGTATCGCCAAATCCCAACTACCATCGCGAAGTTCCTGACGGCAAGAAACTGGCCCTCGAGCACATCCCTTTCTATGCGCGCTGGTTCCGTTTCCAGCTGTTCTGGGCGGGCGCTGACATGATGCACGACTCGCTCATTCGAGATCCTAGCTGGCCGCATCCAGAGCGCTCGCTCAACGCGAAGAATGAGGCGATGCGTCAGCGTCTAATCAGCCATATCGAGTCGCAGCTCGAGGGGAGATCCGACCTTATCGAAAAGGTCGTGCCGAGCTATCCGCCATATGGCAAGCGCATGTTGCGCGACAACCATTGGTACGCGACTTTGCGACGGGACAATGTCGAGCTGGTTGCCGGCACGGTGACCAAGCTCACCAAGACTGGGCTGGTGGCTGATGGCGTGGAGCGTGAAGCGGATGTAGTCATCTTTGCCACCGGCTTCAACACCCATGAGTCACTGGCGCCGATCGAGATCCGTGGTCGTGGTGGCAAGAGCATCCGGGACGTGTGGGGCAAAGATGACCCGCGTGCTTACTTGGGCGTGACTGTGCCCGAATTCCCCAACATGTTTGTGTTGTTTGGTCCTAATACCATTCTCGCACATGGCGGTAGCGCCGTATTCCATTCTGAAGTTCAGGTGACTTATGCCATGCAGGGACTGGCAGCTCTGTTGAATAAGCAGTGCAAGTCGCTTGAATGCCGACAGGATGTGCACGATGCGTATAACCAAAGGGTCGATGAGGCGCATTCGAACATGGTTTGGTCGCACCCCGGAGTGGACAACTGGTACCGCAATGCCAGGGGGCGAGTGACCATGGCCACTCCTTGGCGGATGGTGGATTACTGGAAGTGGCTGTCGTCGTTCGATGAAGCGGATTACATCTGGAACTAGCGCCGGATAGTGTGCCTGGAAGACAGAGCGTAGTTTGGATGCACGAGGAATAATAATATGCAAGGCGACGCCAATAAGTGGCTTGATTACTCGCTCCGTGAACTCACCGTCAATAATGTGCTGAAGCGGCAGTCGAAAACTCGAGGTGATAAAGTATTTGTGCGAACGGTGGGAGGTAAGTCCTTTACCTATAGCCAAGTTCATGCAATTACAAACCGCATCGCGAATTGGTTCTTATCCCTGGGGCTCGGCCATGGGTCTCACGTCGGGGTAATGATGGAGAATGAGCTGGAGTGCTTGTTTTCGCACATTGCCTTGGGGAAGATCGGTGCTGTTTCTATTCCGATAAACACAAGTGCTCGCGGCGGGATGTTGGCTCACTACGTTAACTTCTCCGACGCCGTGAGTCTTGTCGTGAGTTCGGAGTTCGCTGAGCGTGTGATTTCGATTCAGGATGAAATAGAGGATAGGCTTCAAAGCTTGCTCGTAGTGGGTGAGCCCCCGCTTCAGGAGCAAGGAAAGTTCAGGCTGATCAACTTCGCAGGCAGTGATCACGCGTCTGACGCTGATATTAGCGTAGATGTCAAATTCTCCGACCTTGCCTTCATTATGTTTACCTCCGGTACCACCGGGCCATCGAAAGGGGTGATGTTTCCCCAGGCGCGGGCTTTCATGTGGGATGAAGGAATCATCGCTTCATGTAATGTCGGCGAGCACGATACCTACTTCGTATGTACCCCACTGTCACACGCGACCGGACTGTTCTCGGGTGTCTGGAACATGATGGCGTTGGGCGGAAGCATCGCTCTGACTCCGCGATTCTCGGCGAGTCTGTTCTGGGAACAGGTGCGCGCAACTGGCGCGACCTACACGACGCTGCTCGGGGCCATGGTCTCCTTCATCGAGGGCTTGGATCCCCGCGAGGACGACGCCGATAACCCGCTGCGCCTGATCAGTGCTGCGCCATATCCGACTACTTGGGAGTCTTTTGAGCGCCGCTTTGGTCTGCAGCTCTCCATTGCCTATGGCTTAACTGATCACTCCGTACCTACTCGGTTGCCGATGAATGTACCGCGAGAAAAGCGCGGGTCGACGGGGTTGGTCAACGCGGGTTTCGAGATGTTGGTGGTGGATGAGGATGATATTCCGGTTTCCGCGGGCACGACGGGTGAATGTCTGATCCGCTCCCGCCTGCCGTGGCACGCCAGTGCTGGCTACTACAAGCTTCCGGAACAGACGCTCCATGCCCACCGCAACGGTTGGTTCCATACAGGCGACCGCGGTTACCTCGACGCGGACGGCTACTTCTGGTTCGTCGACCGCGCCAAGGACACCATCAGGCGCCTGGGGGAGAACATCTCGGCTTTTGAGGTGGAGCGTTTCGCGGGTGGCCACCCGGCCGTAGCAGAGATTGCGGCTTATCCACTGGCGGCGGATGAAAGCGAAGAAGAGGTGGCGGTGTCGGTAGTAGCAAAAGCCGGCATGGCGATTGAACCACGTGATTTCATCCGTTACTGCCTCGAGACGATGCCCAAGTTCATGGTGCCGCGGTTCGTGCATGTCACTGACAGTCTGCCGAGAAACCTCAACCAGCGCGTCGAGAAGTACAAATTGCGCTCCTGGTGTGAAGAACACCGCGGCAGCGTTTGGGACAAAGAAACCGATCGTGAGTTTCAACGAGTGCGTAGGGCCTGAGTTTCGGCCTGCGCGCTAGGCGCTCATTTTCACTCCATCCGCTCATCACAGTTCGTGAATGCGCGCGGTTAAACCTAAAAGCCAGAGGCTTTTCGCCATGGATACAGACGCAAAACCGGCACCTCAGACTCTGCTGGAAATGTATCGCATCGCCGCCCTGATTCTGAAGAATGACCAACATTCTCATCAGGTGATCAAGGCCGGAAAGATTGCGGCACCTTACTACTCACCGCGCGGCCAGGAAATTATTCCTGCGGCCATTTCGGTGAACTTGCGTGAGGGTGATTACCTCTCGACGATTTACCGCGGCACTCACGACATGATTGCCAAGGGTGTGCCGTTAAAGGAGCTATGGGCCGAGGTGGCTGGCCGCATCACTGGCACGAGTAAAGGCAAGGGGGGGCCGATGCACATCACCCATCCGGCGTCTGGGTGCATGGTGACCACAGGCATCGTTGGTTCCTCCATGCCAATTGCCAATGGCTTGGCATGGGCCTCGCAGCTTAGTGGCGATGGGCGTGTGACGGTCGCGACGTTCGGCGATGGCGCTTCGAATATCGGTGCCTTTCATGAATCATTAAACCTAGCCTCGTTGTGGAAGCTGCCAGTCATCTTCCTGTGCCAGAACAACCAGTATGGCGAGCACACGCCCTATGCCAAGACCACTTCGGTGGCACGCATTGCGGATCGTGGTGCGGCTTACAACATGCATAGCATTCATGTGGACGGCAATGATCCCATCGCTATGTACGCTGCGGCGCGCAAGGCCATCGAGCGCGCACGCGCCGGCGAAGGCCCAACACTCATCGAGGCAATGACCTTCCGTTTCAAGGGCCATGTGCTCGGTGATGCGGACGGTTACATGGACAAGGAGGTCAAAAAGGCTGCTGTGGCGGCGGACCCTGTGAAGCGCTTCCGGCAGCTTCTGCTCGATCAAGGGATTGCCAGCGAAGCCCAGCTCGTCCAGATCGAGACTGAAGCCGATCAGCAAATCAACGAAGCGATCGAGTTCGCGCTCGCTAGCCCCTGGCCTGAAGTCGAAGAACTTCGCAAAGACGTTTACGCAGATGAGGTGCAGTCATGACTGACACGACCCAAAGGCAGCTGACTAACCTCGAGGCCCTCAATCAGGCCCTAGCGGACGCTATGGAGGCCGATTCGAAAGTGCTGGTCCTCGGCGAGGATGTGGCCGATCCGGAAGAGGGTGGCGTACTCGGGGTTACGCGTGGATTGTCGACTCGCTTCGGTGACCATCGTGTGCGCTCTACGCCGATCTCCGAACAGGCGATCGTCGGGGCAGCCATTGGCGCTTCGCTGGTGGGCTACCACCCTGTCGCCGAGATCATGCTGATGAACTTCAGCACCGTGGCGATGGACATGATTGTCAACCACGCTGCCAAGTTGCGCTTCATGAGCGGCGGGCAGACTAATGTGCCGATCACTATTCGCATGATGACCGGTACCGGCTTCGCATCCGGCGGGCAACATAGCGATTACTTGGAAGCCTGGTTTGCCCATACGCCTGGGTTGAAAGTGGTCGCTCCCTGGGATGCAGCTGACTGTTATGGCTTGCTGCGTAGCTGCATTGACGATCCTGATCCCTGCATTTTCATCGAGAACGGACCGACTTATTGGAACAAGAGCGTTGTCCGGGGTGACCTGGCTCCGATGCCTCTTGGTAAGGCCGCAGTCGTCCGGAAGGGCACGGATTTTACCGTCGTTTCCTACTCGCACATGGTTGGGACCTGTATCGCGGCGGCTGAAGTGCTGGCTAGCGACGGCATTTCCGTAGAGGTCATCAACCTGCGCACCATTCAGCCCTGGGACCGTGAGACGGTAATCAACTCCGTCGCCAAAACGGGTCGTCTGGCGGTGGTCCATGAGGCTGTCAAACAGTTTGGTGTGGGTGCGGAGGTAGCCGCGGTGGTCCAGGAGGCACTGTTTGGTCAATTGAAATGCCCGGTCATGCGGCTTGGCGGTGTATTCGCCCCGGTTCCGTACAGCCGGCCACTTGAGGCCGCCTACCCGCCTAGTCAAGACGCGATCGTCGAGGGCATTCGTAAGGCCATGGCTCGTTAACAACAAACACGGCGTTGTTCAGGACACGCTGAGCGACTTGGTGATTCAAGAAAGAGTCCGATGATGAAAAACAAGATCGTTGTTGTTACCGGTGCATTCGGGAGTCTCGGCAGTGCGGTTGTACAAGCCCTGCATGCTGACGGAGCTTCAGTCATTGCGTTGGATTACGCCCCCCAGGCCCCGGAGTCATTGCGAGCCCTTCTGCAGGAGCGGGGATGTATTAAGGGGGGCGTCGATATCGCTAATCCGATGGAAGCCATTAACGTTGCCTGTGACGTGGTTAAGGGCGTTGGGCTGCCGGATGCGTTGCTCAACATCGCCGGCGGTTTTGCTTGGGAGACCGTTACAGAGGGCGATTACGAAACCTGGGGGCGTTTGTTCAGGATCAACGTGGAAACCGCCGCGTGTGCATGCAAAGCGTTCCTCCCTTACATACGCAAATCCAGTGCAGGTCGTATCGTCAATATTGGCGCGGCCGCTGCTGTGAAGGCCGGGGTTGGGATGGGGCCATATGCGGCCTCCAAAAGTGGCGTAATGCGCTTAACCGAAAGCCTGGCTGAAGAACTGAAAGCGAACAGCTCTATCACAGTGAATGCGATTCTGCCGTCCATCCTCGACACGGCTGCAAACCGCAGCAGTATGCCGGATGCGGATTTCACTCGGTGGGTAAAACCGGAAGACATTGCCTCCACAGTCCGGTTTTTGCTGAGCGCGGAAGCTCGCGCTATCACCGGAGCGCTGATTCCGGTGACTGGCGGGGTGTAATCCCCCGTCACTCCTTCGCCCGTCCTGTGACGGTGCCTTATCGCAAAAGGCACCGTCCAGATAAATTCCTGAACGCTCTGGTTACAGCATCTTGAGGTCACAATGACAAATACTCGCAATCTTCAGCTGGCACCTTGGCCTGAGGTCGATTTCGCAGCGTTTGGCGAGATTGAAGAGAAGAAACTTTCGCGGATCCAGCAGTTGACGGGAAGTTTCCTCGGGCGTAACTGGGCGATGATTCCTCATGTCACCCATAACGACGATGCTGATATCACCGAAATGGAAGTACGTCGCCAGGCGTGGAATCTGCGGGGCGATGGCTCAAAGATCACCCCGGTCAGCCTGCTGATCAAGGCACTGGTGGTTGGGTTGAAAGAGTTCCCGGTTTTCAACAGCTCGCTTTCCAGCGACTTCAATGCGTTGATTGAGAAGAAGTACTACCACGTGGGGGTAGCCGTGGATACTCCTCAAGGGCTTCTGGTTCCGGTGATCCGGGATTGTGACAAGAAGGGTGTTGCCGAGATCGCCCAGGAGTTGAACGCAATTTCAAACAAAGCTCGAACCAAGGGATTGTCGTTGGCGGAGATGTCCGGGAGTTGTATTTCTCTGAGTTCGCTGGGGCATATTGGCGGGACCAGCTTCAGCCCGATTATCAATGCTCCCGACGTGGCGATTCTTGGCGTTACTCGGAGCAGGCTTGTTCCGACCAAGGCTGTCGACGGAGAAGGGATTGACTGGCGATTGATGTTGCCGCTGTCCTTAAGTTATGACCATCGTGTCATCAATGGTGCGGATGCGGCACGTTTTACCCGTTGTGTCGCCGACTCTCTTGCGTCTGAAGAGTTGTTCTCGTGACCTGGCAGATGAGACGTTGATTAATGACGCACACTGATCAAGAAACAGCACCTGTTGCCCTGATTACGGGTGCCGCTCGGCGCATCGGCGCAGCTGTGGCGGGTAAACTCCACGAAGCTGGATTCCGCGTTATTTTGCATTGTCACCGCTCCCTTGGTTTGGCCAAAGAGCTCTGCGGCGTATTGAATCAAAAGCGACCGGATTCAGCCCATGTACTCACCGCAGATCTGTGCAAGATGGACGAACTGCAGCGGTTGTCACAAGAGGCCCTAGCTTTGTGGGGGCGAATGGACGTTCTGGTGAATAACGCCTCTAGTTTCTATCCCTCTGCGGTGGGGGATATTACAGAGCAGATTTGGCATGATCTGATTGGTACCAATTTGAAAGCACCCTTGTTTTTGAGTCAGGCTTTGGCGCCTGCGCTTCGCGAAAATAATGGTTGCATTATCAATATGGCTGACGTGCATGCCGAACGGCCCTTGTCGAAGCATCCCGTTTATTGCGCCGCCAAGGCCGGCAACGTCATGCTCACCAAATCTCTGGCCAAAGAGCTTTCGCCGGAAGTCCGCGTAAACGGTATTGCTCCTGGCGCAATCCTATGGCCAGAGAACGAAGGAGAACTGAGCGACGATAACAAGCAAACGATACTAGGGAAGATTGCGCTCAGGCGTCTCGGTTCTCCCTGCGACATTGCTCGAACCGTTCGCTTTATTGTTTCGGATGCTCCCTATATGACGGGGCAGATTATCGCTATCGATGGTGGGCGAACACTCGTCAGTTGACCGGTATGATAGTTTTAGGACGCATGCGGGATTAAAATCGGTAGTTATCGTGTAGAGCTAGTCGGGTAGTTCACACGTGAGCATCATAGCTTTATCTCACCCAACCGATGCAGGTTCTTTTCTGCCCTGTTATCCCTGATGAGGTGATGTCTCATCTACACGGGCACGAAGGCAGTGGCTTCCTTGAGAAACAGTAACTCGGTGCAGTTGATAATTATGATTGCGTATGGTTGGATCGCTCGGGTATTGGTTTTTTATAAATAACCAACTAAACGCTGTTTATAGAGGTCTAGCGCGCCAGCAACCAAAATCGAATTCATTCGCAATCGGAGATAATAATAAATGCACTGGCTCGCCAATCTCAGTATTGCTGGAAAACTGCAGCTTGCCCCCGGTTTGCTAATAGGTCTGATGCTACTCACCACCGGCTCAGCGTATTACGGAATCGGCGAGCAGCAGACGCTACTAGATAACATTCAAAACAAACGCATCAAGCAGTACGAGCAGGCCTTCACTGGTGTCGCCTATGCCCAATTACTGATCCATGAAACCTATTCCACGGTGCAACGCTATGCGGATGCCGGTGAGATCGATCCGTCCGATCTGAGAAATACCCGCAACGAGCTGCTAGGAATGGCCGATGACTTACAGAAACATGTGCGCAGCAGTTCTAGAGCTCCTGATTTGACTCCCGAAGAGCAGAATATATATAAGCAGCTGGACGAGGAAAGTAGGCTACTGGGTCAATCTATTACTAAGCTGCTCGACGCAGCCGAGGCCGAGGGTATCCACACACTGGCTCCAAGCCTCACGCTAGCACGCGGTCAGTTCAGTTACGTGGATAACCTCTATTTCAAGTTGGTAGATTTGCAGAAGACCTTGACCGGGGAGGCCTTCGCGAGTGCCCAGCATGAGTCCAGATTGATCCTGAGAGCATTGATCGCCCTGGCGGGGGTTTCGCTGCTGCTGGCAATGACCGTCAGTTTGCTGCTCAGCCGGCAGATCACCGGTAGCATTGCGCTCATTCGCGAAGGTGCATTGAGTTTGTGCGGAGGCAACTTGACTCAACGTGTTCAAGTTGTCGGCCGTGATGAGATCGCCCAGACCGCGAACGCTTTTAACGCTCTGATCGACAATTTCCAGGGAGCGGTGCGCCAAGTCATTCATGGCAGTGACCAACTGGCCAACTCGGCTCACCAACTCAACCAATCGGCCAACCAAATTGCCGACAGCTCCAACCAGCAGGCGGAATCGGCGGCGAGCGTGGCTTCAACCGTTGAGCAAATGGCGGCCAACATCAATGGCCTCGCGCAGACGGCCCAATTCATCCGTAGCGCGGCCGCCCGGAGCCTGGAAAATACCGAGGCCGGGGTCGTCTCGCTGGAACAACTGCGTACCGAATTGATGCAGGTGCAGCAGGCCTCCACCTCGATTGCGGCATCAGTCAATGATTTCGTCCGCAGTACCACCTCGATCAGCGGCATGACCAGCCAAGTCAAAGCCATCGCCGCGCAGACCAACCTTCTGGCGCTGAACGCCGCCATCGAAGCGGCGCGGGCCGGTGATCAAGGCAGGGGCTTTGCGGTAGTTGCCGGTGAGGTACGTCAACTGGCCGAACTGTCCTCCACTGCGGCCAACAATATCGACGAAGTTACCCAGGCTCTTGCGGAGCAGTCCTCGGCCGTCGAGAGGGCCCTCGCCGCTGGCGCAGTGGCCATGAGCAGCAGTCATGAGCAATTGTCAGGCTTGGAAAATCTGTTCGCCAGCGCGCGCCACTCGGTCGATGAAGTATTTCAGGGCATCGAGAATATGGCCGACGCGGTCGAGGAGCAAAGTATCGGCAGCGAGGGTATATCGCGCAGTATTGAGCGCATCTCCGGCATGACCGAGGCGAGCAACGAAGTGTGTCGCGACACATTCCTGTCCACTCAGTTGCTGAGCAACCTGGCCGATTCACTGCAGGCCACCACATCCCGTTTCAGAGTATGAATCGCGGGCTAGGCCCCCCGTGTGCTGATGCTCACTATGCCCGCAGTGCCCACGGTGTTCGTGCAACTCGGTATCTTCGCAGGCGTGCGGCACGCGAGCCCAGAGTGCGACGGTTCGGCCTCATTAAGTACAGCGTCTGCGTCAATGGCGCCGGCGACGCTGCCCTACCTGAAGCCGCCTCATTGAGAGGTGCCCCTATCGAGTGATCAGCGAGAGAAACTCTGAACGGGTACTAGGATTCGTGCGGAATTCTCCCAGCATGGCTGAAGTCTTCATTTTGGAGTTCTGCTTTTCCACCCCGCGCATCATCATGCACATATGCCGAGCCTCAATAATGACGCCCACGCCGGCTGCTTTTGTGACCTCCGCTATCGTTTCAGCAATCTGGGTCGTCAGTTGTTCCTGGATCTGCAAGCGGCTCGCGAACATGTCGACGATACGCGCAAGCTTCGATAACCCCAGCACACGTCCAGTGGGGATGTAGGCGATGTGCACTTTTCCTGTGAATGGAAGCAAATGATGCTCACATAGCGAGTAGAGCTCGATGTCTTTGACTAGGACCATTTCGCTAGCATCGGACGGAAACAGCGCGCCGTTGATGACCTCTTCCAAGGTCTGACTGTAGCCCCGCGTGAGGTACTGCATGGCTTTCGCCGCGCGGGCGGGAGTGTCCTTTAGGCCAGGCCGAGTAACGTCCTCGCCGAGTGCGGCGATGATGCGAGCGTATTCTTCTTTCATATTCCCCTCTTGAGCAAAACAGGTCGCAGATTGTCAATCATTCGATTCAATCAATCGAATGATATAATTTTATTTCGTAACGGAGTCAAGCGTAAGGTATGAGCAAGGTTGGTCGTATTCGATGATATGTATCGATTGATTGTATCAGTTGATTGACATAATTTTTGTGGTTCACTAAGCTCCGACGTGATCCAGCAGGTGCCGGAGCGTCGGCGGCTGGACAGGCTCATATCAATAAAAAATAGCGCCGAATTTTCGGAGCCAGAGACTGAGAGGGCGAGCAGGTGAGTGCGATCGAAATCGATAGCCCAGCGCAGGGTGTTGTCCGGCTAACGTTCAATCGGCCTGAGTCTCTCAATGCCTTTACTTTCGATATGGTCGAAGAGTTTCTCGCGGCGCTGGAAGGTGTGCGTTTTGACCTTTCAGTGCGCGTTGTGATCATTACGGGGGCTGGGCAGCGCTTTTGCGCGGGGCTCGACACCCGAGCAAGCGGTGTGCCCGGTTGGGTCAATGAGTCTGCCGGTAAGGCCCAGCGAATCCGGGCGGTAATGGCCAAGCTGGGGTCAGTGCCGGTGCTAATGCGCAAATTGCCGCAGCCGGTGATAGTTGCGGTAAACGGTGCAACTGCCGGCTTGGGTTATTCGATCGCACTGGCGTCAGATCTGTGCTTAGCCGCGCAATCGGCCAAATTCGTCAATGCCTTTCACAACATGGGAACCGGACATGAGCTGGGCTTCAGCTACATGTTGCCGCGTCTCATTGGGTATCAGCGAGCAGCAGAAATCATGCTAACCGGCAAGCAGGTCATGGCTGAAGAGGCCGCAGCGATGGGCATGATCCTCAGGGCGGTTCCGGACGACAAACTGCAGGATGAAGCCTTGGTGCTCGCTCAACAGATCATGCTCAATTGCCCGATCGGTATCGAGATAACCAAGCAGTCCATGTGGCAGAACGCTGATGTCAGTAGTCTCGAGGCAGCTATCGAGCTGGAGAACCGCGGCATCTTCATGAGCCAGAGCACCGAAGACGCCGCTGAAAAGCGACGATCGATGGTGGAAAAGAGAGAGCCAACATTCCATCAGCGGTGAGCTGTCACGATCCAGTTGATAAAAAGGAAGTGTGAGATGTCCGACGGTCTCAAGTGGCTTAAAACAACAGATAACATCACGTTCGACGTCGCAGATAATGTGGCGCGCATCACGCTGAATCGACCCGAGAAGCGCAATGCGCTGAGTATGAAGACCCTTCGGGAGCTCCACTCAGCGTTTTTGGAAGCTGATGACAGGTTGGACGTCAATGTCATCCTATTGAGCGCCGCTGGAAAGGACTTTTGTGCGGGCTACGACCTTTCCGACGGTTATGGCGGAGGAGGTCGTGAAGCGGCTGAGCAACTAGCTAGCGCCGGCCCGTATCGAAGCGGGACGAGCAGGCTAGACGATGACATTTGGGCCTTGGAGAGGCAGCAGGACTTTTTGTCCATCATGTTCGACCTCCATAAGCCCATCATCGCCAGTGTGAAAGGCAATTGCCTGGCGGGCGGTACAGACCTGGCATTTTCCTGTGACCTGGTCCTCGCGGCTGATGATGCTCGGATTGGTTTCCCCGCCGCGCGTGCCAACGGCACGCCGCCCAATAACTTCTGGTTTTATCACTGTGGTCCTCAGTGGACCAAGCGCATGCTCTTCACGGGGGATACCGTCTCGGGACTCGACGCTGCTTGTCTGGGTCTAGTCCTTGAATCCTACCCTGCGGACGATCTTGACCAGGAAGTGGATCAGCTAGTGCGGCGAATCGCAGCCGTAGATGCAGAGATTCTCGCGACGCACAAACGCGTGGTTAACCGTCAACTCGAACTGGCGGGCGCTAGAACATCTCAACGCTATGCCGTAGAGCAGGACGCCTGTGCGCACCTGTCCACTGGGCCGCGCCGGACTCAGTTTCGCAAAGACGTCACGGAGCTGGGTTTGCGTGATGCACTTCGGAATCGAGACGCTCCCTTTGGTGACGGCAAGGTAGTTTTGCGTGCGCGGACACTTCAGCGCCGTTGAGATGAATGATTGTTAACCATGATGCGAGGACAAAATGGCCGTTGAAGTGATTCTTCCCAAGTTAGGATTTTCGATGATCGAGGGCACGCTGGCCGAATGGCTCGTGGCTGATGGCGGGCAGGCGGTAGAGGGTGAGCCGCTGTATGCGCTGGAGAGTGATAAATCGCTCCAGGAGGTGGAAAGTCCAGCGACGGGTACATTGAAGATTCTCAAGGCAACGAATGAGACCTACGAAGTAGGTACGGTGCTAGCGATCATCGAATAGTTTTCCGGGACGTCCCTGCAAGGCCGCCAGCCGTTAGGCTGCTGCGGCCTTTTTTGGTGTCGATTGGGGGTGGCAATTAACAGCCCTTGAACTTCGGCTCGCGCTTATCGCGAAAGGCTTGCATGCCTTCATTGTGATCATCGGTGTAAAGGGTAAGAAGATCGTAGGCTAGGGATGTCTCGAATGCGCCGCCGATGATCTGCTTCAACAGAAGGTTAACCGACAGCTTGGCATAGGAAATAGCCAGCGGCGCACCTGCGGCCAGTCGCTGGGCCAGCTGCTCGACGAATGTATTGAGCTCTTCTTCCTTGACACAGTGATTGATCAGCCCCATTTCGGCAGCTTTGCTTGCCTCAATCGGGTCCCCGGTCATCAAGAACTCTTTGGCCCTATTGAAGCCGATCAGTAGTGGCCAGAGCGCGGCGCCTCCATCGCCGGGTGCGATCCCGGCCTTGACGTGGGAGTCGCAAAAAACTGCACCTTCGGCGGCGACCACGATGTCGGCGGCGACTGCAATACTGGCCCCAAGTCCATAGGCCGCTCCGCGAACCTTGGCGATGATGGGCTTCTCGAAATCCAGCATGTTCCAGAACAGGCGCCGTGCGCCACGTGTCCGCGGGCGATTCGCCAGTCGCTGCTGCCCCTGGCTGATGTCCTGTGCGCTGAAATCCGCGCCGGTACAAAAGGCATTGCCTTCTCCCGTCAGTATGACCACTCGGACATCGTCGTCCGCATCAAGAGCGTCCCATACGCTTTCCAGCTCGCGGTGCATCTGCCATGTCAGCGCGTTCTTGCGCCGGGGATTGCTAAGCGTGACGACTGCAATCCCGTCGTCCCGCTTCGTCACTTTGATCGATTCGCCCTGACTGGTCTCTGACATCGTTTTCTCCTGGTCATGCTTGGTGAGATTTTCGGCTATCGGACTACGCGGACGCCGATGATCTTGTGATTGAAAATAGATTCAATCACATGGATGAATCAATCTTATTAGAAGCGAATGGATGCTGCTCTGGCGTTGGCATGGTTAGTGGCTGCTGGCCATAAGTACCAAGGCTTTACGCGAATCACACTATGCCAAGCCGATGCTCAAACAGGCGCCTATTTCATCCATTTTGTCATCATTCGATTGGTTGACTCAATCAATTGATTGAGATACTTTGAGGTCAAGATCTTGGCATTCGTACGCCCCAATCAAGCCTCAGAGGACTCTGTATGCCGCGTTACGTGGACCTGTCGATTTGCATCGAGAACGACATCATTAGTGACCCGGCGTTCGCGATCCCGGAAATCACATATTTGGATCATTCGCAGACCATTGAGCGCATTCAGCATTTTTTCCCTGAGTTGACGCCTGACCAGCTACCAGACGAAGCCGCGTGGGCCATCGAGAGGATCCGCCTGACTACTCACAATGGCACGCATATGGACGCGCCATACCATTTCCATCCCACCATGAACCACGATCTCGTAGAGGGAGGGGAAAGGGCTGCGACCATTGATGAGATTCCTCTGGATTGGTGCTTTCGGCCTGGGGTCAAGCTGGACTTTCGCCACTTGCCAGATGGGTATGTGGTAACGGCTGAAGACGTGGAGAGCGAGCTCGACCGAATTAGCTGCACGCTCAATCCATTTGACATCGTCTTGGTTAATACGCGCGCGGGTTCACGCTATGGGGAAGACGACTATTTGAAGGTCGGCTGCGGCATGGGGCGCGATGCGACTCTGTACCTGTTGGAGCGAGGAGTACGGATTACCGGGATTGATGCTTGGAGTTGGGATGTGCCATTTCAATATACCCGCGAGCGCGTAGAGGAATCGGGTAATCACTCGCTGATCTGGGAAGGTCACAAGGCCGGGCGTGAAAGGGGCTACTGCCATATGGAGAAGCTGCACAACCTTGAAGCACTGCCATCTACCGGATTTCAAGTTGTCTGCTTCCCCGTAAAGATCAAGGGAGCCTCCGCGGGTTGGACCCGTGCCGTCGCCATCTTGAACGACTAATCCGAACTTGCGCATGCAAGTTGCAAACTATTTCTCAGGGCTCTCTGGAGGTCGGTGTCTTCGGGACGAGAGAGTCGAAACCAAAGATGAAGAGTGGAGTGATCAGATGTCAGTAGCCAGTGCCAATATCCAGCGTGAACAGAAAGCGTATAACGGTCCTATTTTCGATGCTGACACGCATTTGTTTGAAGCATCGGATGCCTTCATCAAGTATCTTCCGGCAGAGCTGAAAGAAAAATACACCATTGAGTTCCGGGTGGCTGAAGACGGCCGTCACGCGCTGCACGTGGGCAATCGCAAGGTAGAAATCACTGCGGATCACTATGGTGACGGTAAAGTTCCGGCGCCGGGCAAACTCCACGATTGGCTGCGCGCAATCAAAGATGGAAAGTCGGATATCGATCTTCGCGTCGACATGACTCCTGACATGATCAACCCTGCAGATCGCGTGAAAAAGCTTGATGAGTGGGACGTTCGCTCGAGCATTCTGTTCATCGGTCATATGCTTGCTGCTCTGACCTATCTCGAAGGCGTGGAAGAGACCTACAAGGTACTCAATGCGTACAACGCCTGGATGCGTGATCACTGGACGTTCAACTATCAGGATCGAATCTTCGCGGCTCCGGTGGTGACGCTGGAAAACCTGGACCTGGCCATTGAACAGGTGAAGTGGTGCATTAAGGAAGGTGCACGAGTCATCCTCATGCCTATGGGGCCGTACAACGGCCGGGCCCCGGCGCACACCGACCACGATGCATTTTGGCAACTGGTCAACGACGCCGAGCTTCGAGTTGTATTTCATGTTGGCGAAGCCATGTACATGAAGGATCACATGGCGGTCTGGGGTGAGCGGATGCAGCAGTCGCGAATGAAGCAGACCGCCTTCAACTGGATGATTGCCTACGGCGAACGACCTGTGGTGGAAACACTCTCCAGTTTCATCTTCTGGAACTTTTTTGAGCGCTTCCCAAAGATCAAATTGCTCTCGGCAGAAAATGGCGCGGAGTGGGTGCCGGACATGCTGGTCAAAATGGATAAAGTCCGCGGTATTGCCAAGAATGGTTTCTGGCCTGCCGGTCAACTCAAAAAGCGACCGAGCCAGATTTTCCTGGAAAACATCGCCGTGGTCGCTTATCCGGAAGATGACATTAAGGGAATTATCGAAAGTACTGGTGCATACAACTGGCTACTGATGGGGTCCGACTACCCTCACTCCGAAGGCGTGGAAAGCCCGGATGTATTCGCCAAGGAAGCTTGTGCTGAACTAACTCCGGAACAGACTCGCGCGATCATGTACGAAAACGGCATGCGCTTCATGGGGCTGCCGTACTGAGAGCAGGCTGCGGCACGCCACAAGGATGTGGCGTGCAATGTGGGGTTAATTACTTAAATATTGATAGTGCAATTCATAGGGCTGACTATAGCCCACAGCTTATCTATTAAGAATAAAAAACAATGCATCAGGGTATATGCAGTTTCCGCCCTTTTGCCTGACGAGGTTTGCCATTCATGTTCTCAACTAAAGTGACTCGACTACTGATAGTTGCCACACTTCTGGTAGGGCTCACCGGATGTGATCGTGATCCTGAAAGTGCCAAGCGTCTGCGGGATGATAGTAGCGGCGCTGATTGGGCTAACTATGGGCGAACTTTCGGACAGCAGCATTTCAGTCCACTGAACGCCGTCAATACGCAGACAGTGAAGCAGTTGAGTCTTGCCTGGCACCTGGATCTGCCGCCAGGCAATAGTGTCAGCGAGCCAATCGCGGTGGACGGCGTGCTCTACTTCGTACAGGGTCAGGCCGTTGTCCATGCGGTGGATGCCAGCAGCGGCAAGGCGCTGTGGACCTACAACCCCGGTGTGGCCGCGGTGGCCGGTCAGAAGATGCGCTATGCCTGGGGTTCGCGCGGCTTGGCGTGGTGGGACGGCAAAATCTATGTCGGCACCATGGATGGACGGCTGATTGCCATTGACGCCAAGACAGGCTCCGAAGTCTGGAGCGTAATGACCATCGATCCCAAGGGCTTCAACTACATCACCGGCGCGCCACGTGTCTTCGATGGCAAAGTTGTGATCGGCTTCAGTGGGGCTGACGTAAGTCGTACCCGTGGGTATGTCACGGCCTACGACGCTCAGACAGGCAAGCAGATCTGGCGTTGGTTCACGGTTCCGGGAAATCCAGAGAACGGCTTCGAAAACGAAGCAATGGCCATGGCTGCGAAGACCTGGCACGGCAACTGGTGGGAATACGGTGGTGGCGGGACGGTGTGGAATGCCATGTCTTATGACCCGGAGACCCATTCGCTGATTATCGGGACGGGTAATGGTACGCCGTGGAACCACAAGGCTCGCAGTGACGGCAAGGGCGATAACCTATTCCTCGCCTCAATCGTCGCGCTCGATGGGGATACCGGTGAGTACAAGTGGCACTACCAGATCAATCCTGGCGAGACCTGGGACTATACCGCTACTCACGATATGGCTTTTGCCGACATCGAGGTCGAGGGTAAGCCCCGCAAAGTGTTGGTGACGGCGCCGAAGAATGGCTTTTTCTATGTGATCGACCGCCTTACCGGACAGCTCATTTCGGCCGAGCCATTTGCCAAGGTCAATTGGGCCAGCAAGATCGATCTGAAGACCGGTCGCCCCGTTGAAAACCCGCAGGCCCGTTACCCGGGCAATTCAGAGTTCAACATCTGGCCCAGCTCTCGCGGTGCGCACAGTTGGTACCCGATGGCGTTCAGTCCGGTGACTGGTTACGCCTACATTCCGATGCTGGAAAAGTCCGCGGTCTGGTCGAACTTTGGACTTGAAGGTGGGGCCTGGAAGGCAATGCAGCCCGACGGTACCGGACAGACCGCCGCGATCGAAGCTTTTCCGCCGGTCGACGATCCGCTCGACGGCACCACCAAACTGCTGGCGTGGGATATCCAGGCGCAGAAGCCGGTGTGGTCACGGCCGATGCCTGGCCCTCAAGCTGGGGGGGCGATGGCTACCGCGGGCGGGCTGGTGTTCAGCGGCAGTTTGGACGGCACCTTCAATGCTTATGCGGCGGACACCGGCGAATTGGAATGGAGCTTCAAGGCGGGGGCGCCAATCATCGCGCCGCCAATTACTTATGAGGCGAAAGGGATCCAGTACGTTTCTGTACTGACCGGACCCGGTACCAGTGCAGCTCTGATTGGCAAGCCAATGGAGCCTTACGCGCAGGACTACCGAGCTATGGAAAGGAGAGTCTTGACCTTTGCCCTTGGCGGCAAGGGGGTGCTGCCTGAAGTGGCCGCGACGCAAATGCCCCTGCCGGAGGATCCCAGTTATACACATCAGCCCGAGCGTAGCCAGCGCGGAGAGATGATCTACCTATCGCATTGTGCGGTCTGCCACGGCTATGACGTGGTCAGCTCTGGTTTTGCACCTGATTTGAGAAAGTCTCCATTGCCACTGTCTGAAGCGGCCTTCGAGAGTGTTGTCAAACAGGGGCTATTGGAACCAAACGGCATGCCTAAGTTTGCGGAGTTTCCGCTGGATCAACTGGAAGACCTTCGCCAGTACATCCGCAGCCAGGCAGACAGCCTGCGCCAGGAACAGGTTTCCCAGGAAACCTCGGCAAAGGGGGAGCACGGCGCAAGTGCGCTGTAGTGGCGGCCACGATAGGAGCGTTTCCATGGAGTTAGCATTCAGCCGAGCCGATGAGCAATTCCGGGCCGAGGTGCGTCGGTTTCTGGCAGAGAACCTGCCTGCTGATATCGCCGAACGTCAACGGAACATCATGACGCTTACGTCGAACACCGAAGACACGTTGCACTGGATGAAGATTCTTTCTTCCAGGGGATGGTCCGTTCCGCACTGGGACCCTGCCTACGGCGGTACCGGATGGACGCCCATGCAGATGCATATCTTCTCTGAAGAGCTGAATCAGGCGGACGCCCCCGAGTTTCACTGGGTGAGCACTCACATGGCCGGACCGATCATCTACAAGTTCGGGTCGGTAGCGCAGAAGGAGCAGTTTCTGCCTTCGATTCGTGAGGGGGAATATGTGTGGTGCCAAGGGTTCTCCGAACCAGGCTCCGGCTCTGACCTTGCCAGCATCAAAACCACGGCGGTGCTTGAGGGCGATTGCTATCGAGTCAATGGGCAGAAGATTTGGACGAGTGGTGCGTTCGAGGCGCGGTGGGGGTTCTTCCTAGTCAGATCCGAACACAACCCCAAGCCACATCAGAACATTTCTTTCTTGCTGATCGACATGCAAAGCCCGGGAATCACTGTGCGGCGTATCCCGCAGATCAGTGGGGAAGCGCATGTGTGCGAGGTGTTCCTCGAGGACGTCAAGGTGCCCGTGGCAAACCTTGTCGGTGAGCCAGGCAAAGGGTGGGGCTATGCGAAGGCGCTACTTGAGCACGAGCGGACGGTGAGTTCCTTCGTCTATTTCAACAAGCGCGAGCTGCGCCGGGCCAAGGAGATCGCGCGCAAGGAACGCCTAAATGGTAAGCCACTGATCGAAGACCCCGAGTTTCGCATGCGCTTGACGCACCTGGAGGCGAAGGTCAGTGCATTGGAGTGGTCGGTCTTACGGGTGCTGGCCAATGAAGAGAGTGCTTATGGGCCGTTAGTCGCGCCCTCGGTGCTAAAGCTGACGGGCTCTCGCCTGCAACAGGCTATCACTGAGCTGCAGGTGGACATGGTTGGTTATCGGGCAGCCCGATACTACGACCCGTATCGAGCTGAAGCTGAAGTGAGCGCCATGTGGCCTGAGCATGTCCAGGGCCGCATGAGTGCAGCGCTCACTGCCCGGGCTGCGACGATTTACGGCGGTACCGAGCAGATTCAGAAGAACATTCTCAGCAAGACGGCATTCAATCTCTGAAGGAAGTTCCATGCACTTCAACCTCACTGATGAACAGGCAATGGTTCGCGCTAGCGCGGAACGCTTGGTGAAGCAGCATTGTTCCCTGGAACGTCGACGCGAGCGAATTGGACGCGGTGAAGGCGTCGATGCGCAGGTTTGGTCGCAAATGGTTGAACTTGGGTGGTTGGCCTTGTGCATACCTGAGGATGAAGGTGGTCTGGGTGGCACGATGACTGACGTGGCTCTATTGATGATCGAGCTGGGCCGAGGAATGTGCCCGGCGCCGATCGTCTCAAGCGCCGTTCTGAGCGCTCGGCTGCTGGCTGACTCTGGTTGGGACGAGCGAGCGAGCTGGATCGAAAGAGCCGTTTTTCATGGGTCGAGATTGGCCTTCGCTCACCTCGAGCGCGGCGAGAGAATGGAAACGCTTTCGCCAAGACGCACCATCATCAACTCGGTAGACGGTGTTCGTAGGCTCACTGGAGCGAAGTTTTTCGTGCTCGATGGGGAAGGCGCGGAGGCCTTCCTGGTAACGGCCATTACGACGGATACCGCTGAGTTCGTCATCGCACTGATTCCCAATAATCGTCCCGGACTTTCGGTCCAGACCTACACGTTGATTGACGGCACACGTGCAACGGATCTGGTTCTGGACAATGTTGCACTGATCGAAGGTGATATCGTCGCCCGCGGACATGTTGCCGCGAGGCTTTTCAACGACGCACTGGCGCGCGCCACGGTGGCAGACCTAGCTTGCGCGGTAGGTTCGATGGAGGCTTGTCTCGATATCTGCAGCGAGTACCTCAAGATCCGCAGCCAATTCGGTCAGCCCATCGGTAAGTTCCAGGCGCTGCAGCACCTGATGGCGGATATGCTGGTCGAGGCCCACAACGCTCGCTCCGGTCTGTATTGTGCGCTCGCTAATTTCGATGCAGACCACGAATCGCGTCAGGCCGCAATTTCCGCAGCCAAAGTCCTGATCGGGCAAGCCGGCCTTAGCGTCTCTCGAGTCGGCATTCAATTGCACGGTGGATATGGGCTGACCGACGAGTTTGCTATCGGTCACCACCATCGATTCCTGTCCCGCTTGGAAAAGTGCTACGGCGACACCCATGCCCACGTGTGGATGCTGGCTGATCGAATGCTGGGAGCGGACGATGAGCTGGTTGGGGGCTTATCAGGCGTTAGTCCGAGTGACGATGCTTATTCGGACAATCAAGGGCTTGTCCTATGAAGCTGGCATCTTTACGCCATGGGCGAGACGGCAAGCTGGTGGTTGTAACTAGCGACCTGACTCGCTACACCTGCGCTGCACATATCGCCCGCACTCTCCAATCCGCATTGGACGATTGGCAGAACAATGCACCTCTATTGGAGCACCTAGCGGCTGAACTGGAGCAGGGCAGGGTGGTTAGCCATCCCCTGCGAGAAGAGGATCTGAGCGCACCATTGCCTCGCGCATACCAATGGGTCGATGGCTCCGCATATGTCAACCACGTGCAGCTGGTAAGGCGAGCCCGTGGCGCTGAAATGCCGGACTCCTACTGGGTGGAGCCTCTGATGTATCAGGGGGCCTCGGATGAAATGCTTGGCCCGCGAAGCCCCATTCCGCTTGCGGACGAAAGCTGGGGCTGCGATTTTGAAGGAGAAGTGGTCGTTGTGACGAGCGACATTCCCGCTGGCGCTTCGCGGGAGCAGGCGCTCGCCGGGATTGTGCTGGTCGGTCTTCTCAATGACGTTTCGCTAAGAGGCCTAATCCCATCGGAGTTGGCCAAGGGCTTTGGTTTCGTGCAATCCAAGCCGGCTTGTGCCGTGTCGCCCGTATTGGTCACGCCGACGGAGCTCGGCGAACGGTGGCGTGACGGCAAGCTTCACGGTCCTCTTCATGTCGAATTCAATGGCGCACCTTTTGGTCGCGCTGACGCTGGCGTGGACATGACTTTCGATTTCGGCACGCTCATCGCGCACATCGCCAAGACACGCAATCTCGTCGCAGGCACGATGGTAGGGTCTGGCACCGTTTCCAATCGTGACCAGGATGGTGGTCCCGGGAAGGCAGTCGAGCAGGGTGGCTTGGGCTATAGCTGCATCGCCGAGATTCGTACCGTGGAGACGTTGCGCGAAGGCGAACCAAGCACGCCTTACCTGCGACACGGCGATACGGTGCGTATCTGGATGGATGACGAAAGGGGCCGAACGATCTTCGGATCGATCACGCAGGTTGTGGGGCAATAGCTTCGGATCGCTGCATCGGTGCTTGTTGCTTTGATGCAGTTACATGCCCTTTAACTGATGTGTTGCCGACCGCTGGCGAGTCACCACTGAGGATACTCGCCAGTCGGCATTGGCTCATTTCTGTATGGCTTTTCCCTCTGGCCCGATGTCAACCCAGCTTCTGGTTGTGTTCGATAAGTACATCGCATCAACCAGGTTCTGTACTTCCAGGGAGCGTTCAAACCCGGCAAGTGGTTCACTGCCCGTAACGATGGCCTGGACGAAATGATCGAATAGTCGGGTGATGGAAATGTGTTGGCCGCCAATGGTTGGGTCCAGCGGGGGCTGCTCGATCTTCTGGCCGCGTAATGACAACAGGCGATCAGGAACTTCGACGACCTCACCGGACGGCGTCATGGTCGGCATGCCTTTGGAGGCATAAAGCTTGGCAGAGGTCATATCCGGATAGCGTAGCGCGCTGAGTTTGAGACGGCCTTTGCTTCCCAAGACTTCAAGGGAGTAGCCAGGGCTGTCCGCTGCAGTCCAGGAGGTCAGGAGGCTGCCTGACGCGCCGTTGGCAAACTTGACCAGGGCGTGACAGGTGTCTTCCGTTTCCACCGGTAGGCGTCCTTCGTTAGGCACGAACCACGTATCGAGCTTGGTATCGATGTTGGAAGCGACCGAAGCCAGTGGTCCTGCAATGTGACGCATCGCATGAAGCATATGCGAGCCAAAGTTGCGTGCCACGCTGACACCCAGACCAGCCTTGCGGAACCAGGAGTACGAGAACCCGGGAATGATGTCCAGGTAAAGGGCCAACTGCCAGGAACAGTTGACCTGGTAGATATCACCGACATACCCGCCGTCGATCATCTCCTTCATTAGTGCCAGGTGCGGAAGCCCCATGATGCTGGCGGCTGCGGCGCCAACGACCCCTTGCTGGCGCTGCAGCTCAACGAGCTGTTCGGCTGCCGCACCGGATGTGGCGAACGGCAGTTGGTTAATAACGTGCTTGCCCCCTCTCAGAGCGGCGGCAACGATCTTCTCGCGCAGTATCGGTGTAGTCCCGGCATCGATAATGTCGATGTCCGGATCGGCGCACATCGCCTCGTAGCTTGAGAACGGTCGGGGCACATTGAATTGGATCGCGGCGGCTTCTGCTGTTTCTTGCCGTGAGGTGCAGATCGCCGTGACCTCGACGTCGTCGCGCAACTCCCGCCATGCTGGCAGGTGCGCGAGCGCGCCCCAGTTAGCGCTGACGATGCCGATGCGAAGTTTTTTTTGTTGTTTCATTATCGGTCTTCCAGATCATTGACGGCTGTAAGAGTGCCGTGCACCAAGAGTTATCAACTGCGGTGGCAACTGCGATCCACCGGAGCGTATCCAGTGGCGTCACGCCGCGCAGTAAGCGCAAAGCTTGTTTCCAGAAGGGTCTCGCAGATATGCGAGATAGAACTTGGTGCCAAACGCTTCACGGATACCTGGCGGGTTCTCGCAGGTGCTCCCTCCGTTGCGGACGCCCGCCGTATGCCAAGCGTCTACTTGAGCTGGACTGCCGCAGCTGAATCCGATAGTGCCGCCGTTGGCGTAGCTTGCTGATTGGCCATTGATCGGCCTGGTGGCAATGAAGGAAATACCGTTTTGTTGGTACATGACGCGAGATTCGTCGGCGAACGCGGCGCAAATCCCGAGGGTGCCTAGTACCGCGTCATAAAAGTTCTTCGCCGAACCAACATCATCTGTACCCACCACCACGTGACTGAACATCGTGTCATCTCCTGCCTGTGAAACGGTGTGTAGGCGATGGCAGTCAGCCGCATCCCGTGGGCGGCGTCACTCCATGACCCACTCCTTTGTCTGCGCCGCATTGCCTCCACATAGCGGTGAAGAGGCCAGGTGCGTGCAGTTCCGCGAGGAGGATGCTGGCAGTGATTTTTAAAGTCAATCAACTGATTGATATAGATTTGATTGGCTGCGTAAAGAGAGTCCCTTGGCTCCTACGGTAAGGCCTTTATCTGCAGCGCATAGCCTTTCCCAGAGCCTTAGACGACCGGTGAGATCTTCCTGCAGGGATGCATTTGATTCGATCTGTTAATTCAACCAAGTGATTGACACAAATATTATCGCTCGCTAGTGTTGGCGAAAAGGGCGCGGGATGCCTGGTCTGCGTTAAACGGCGCCCTGCTTCGGCTACGACAAAAATAAGAGTGAACAGCGATGGTAGAGGGTAACAATTGCTTCCTGGGTGATCTCACCGACACCTCGACGCCTGTCGAACCTCCGCTGCGCCTTCAGGGGACGGAACTGACAAGCTGGGATGCAGAATGCGATGTGCTCGTCGTCGGTTTGGGTTTGGCGGGCGTATCGACGATTCTCAAGGTTTGTGAGGATCAAGGCCTGCAGATTGTCGGTGTAGATC
>MTEY01011679.1_pt1 | contig 28276 bp, 28 predicted proteins | sample 1042721 | NCBI WGS metagenome assembly MTEY01 (sample SAMN06185809, study PRJNA358809) | soil metagenome | isolation source: soil biostimulated with seedmeal as carbon source | place: India | collected 2015-05-23 | reverse complement strand
AAACACTGCCCCGTAGGGTGCGCCATGCGCACCAGTTCGGCGTCAGATGAGCGATGGTCGTGCCCACAAACACCGGCGGTGCGCGCGGCGCACCCTACGGAAGTACCTCGGAGCGAGGCACTGTAGGGTGCGCCATGCGCACCAGCTCGGCGTCAGATGAGCGATGGTCGTGCCCACAAACGCCGGCGGTGCGCGCGGTGCATCCTACCGTCCAGACCAAGCTGAAGAGGTCGGCCTTGTGCTCAGCCCTGAATCAGCCCTTCGTCCCGCAGGGCTTGCTGTACGGCGGGCTGCTCCAGCCATTGCCGTTGCAGGCGGGCGACATTGGTCAGGCCATCGAAAGGTGCACCCAAACGCGTCAGCCAGGTGGCGAAGACACCGAGGTAGATGTCCGCCAGGGTGAACCGATCCCCCACCAGCCAGAGGCGGCCTTCCAGATGCCGCTCGATGTGCTCGAACGCCTTGAGCAACTGCACACGCGCCTGCTCCCGGATGCCAGGGTGCGCGGCCTCGTCGGCGGAATAGCGCTCCGGGCGGTTCAGCGGGCGGAACGAGGCGGTGTGAACCTCGGCCGCGAGGTAACCGAGCCAGCCCTGGATCTGCGCGCGCTCGGCACTTCCAGCCGGAGCGAACAGCGACGTGCCGGGAACCTGGTCAGCCAGGAATGGCAGGATGGCGCTGTTCTCGGTCAGCACGGTGCCGCTATCCAGTTGCAGGGCCGGCACCCGGCCCAGCGGGTTGATCGCGTGAATCGGCGAATCCGGGACACGCAGGGCGACCTTTTCGATCTGGATCGGCAGAGCCAGTTCGCGCACGGCGATGTGGGAGGCCAGCGAGCAGGCGCCGGGGGCGATGAACAATGTGGTCATGGTCGATCTCTCCTTAGAAGGGCCGGCTGCCGGCCAGGCTGATGCGTTTCAGGCGGCGCCGCTGGGTCGCCGGGAAACCGTTGCGCGCATGCAGCGTAGCCTGGTTGTCCCAGTACACGATGTCGCCCACTTCCCAGCGATGGGTGTAGGAGAAGCGCGGGTCCTTGAGGTGCTCGCGCAGACGGCCGATGAGTTCGATGCCCTTGTCCGGGGCATAGCCGGGGATTTCCACTTCCGTGTGCACGCCGAGGTAGAGCAGGCGCCTGCCGCTCTCCGGATGGGTGCGCACCAGGGGGTGCTCGGTGCCCTGGATGGGCTCGATATCCGGCGTGCGGTAGGTGATGCCGAGGTTGTAGCCGTCACGCAGCCGCACGAAGGGGTTGTAGTTGATCAGCTTGAGGCCATCGATCTCGCGGCGCGTATTTTCGTCCAGCGCGTTATAGGCCAGGGCCAGGTTGGTCCAGGTGGTTTCGCCGCCCTCCTCCGGCACCTCCAGCGCATAGAGCAGGGAGCCGGCCGAGGGCGTCGGCGTCCAGTGGTGGTCGCTGTGGGCCGGCAGGGCGATGTTGCTCAGCTCGCCGTCCTCGGTATTGGCCACCTTGACGATGTCCGGCGCCTTGCCGTCTGTGCCCGAAGACAGCACCAGGTAATCCGGATGGGGCTGGAACACCGAGCCGAACCAGGAGGTGAAGCGCAGGTACTGCGCATCGTCCAGGTCCTGGTCCTTGAAGATCAGGATGTGGTGGTCACGCAGGGCCTGTTTGAGGGCGAGAATCTGCGCCGCAGTCAGGTCGCGGCGGCCATCCAGGCCACGGATCTCGGCGCCCAGGGGCGCAGCGAGGGGTTCGATGCGCAGCCCGTCGAGGGGCTGGCGCAGGGCGGTGACGACAGTGCTCATGGGGTTCTCCTTGGTCGCGGGTCAGAAGTCGTAACGGAGGGACACGCCGGCGGTGCGCGGCTGCCCCACCGAAGCGGTGTAGGCGCCGTTGCTGAAGGCGAAGGCGGTCAGGTAGTAGTCCTTGTCGAAGGCGTTGCGCACCCAGAGCGAGGTGTCCAGCAGGCCGTCGCCGAGGTCGGCACGGATGCCGGCGGCGAAGTTGGCCAGGCCGTAGCCGTCGATCTTGGAAAGCTCGGAGTTGTCCAGGGTGCCTTCGGCTTCGGAGCGGTAGGAGTAGCTGGCATTCACGTAGGGGCGCAGGCCATTGCCGGTCTGCCAGGTGTATTCACCGTTGACGTTGCCGATCCAGCGGGAGGCGCCCACCACCCGTTCGCCGGTGAGATCGCACTTGGCGGTGGGGGTCACGGTGTTGATCTCCCCGGGGCACGGGGCGTCCTTGAAGCTCAGGTAGGTGACGTCGTTGAACGAGCCGTTGGCGTTCAGGGTCAGGCCGCGCAGCGGTCGCCAGCTGGATTCGAACTCCACGCCACGGGAGCGCACGCTGCCGGCGTTGGCCAGTACCGATACGGGTGTCAGCGACGACGCAGTGGAGGTCAGGGTGGTGGCCTGGTAGCCGTGGATGCCGGTCCAGAAGATGTTCGCGTTGAACAGCAGGCGACCGCCGTCGAGGGTGCTCTTGAAGCCCAGTTCCGCGTCGTTGGCGCGCTCGGGGCCGACGATCAGCGAATCGCTCCCCAGCCCTGCCACCGGCGCCACCAGGTTCACGCCGCCGGACTTCTCGCCGTGGGCCAGGCTGGCGTAACCGAGCAGTCCATCGCTGAACTTGTAGCTGAGGCTGAGCAGGCCGGACGGCGCGGCGTTGTGCAGGCCGAAGTCGCCGGTATCCAGCGCCCCCAGCTGCGCCTGCCGAGCGGCCGCCAACGGCCCTGTCAGCGGCGCGCCACCCTCCGGGGCGAAGCGGTGCAGCCGTGCCTGTTTCTCTTCGTAGGTTCCGCGCAGGCCGAAGGTGAAGTCCAGGCGGTCGGTGATGTGCCAGTTGCCCTGGCCGAACAGGGCGAAGCTGTCGGTCTCGATCTTGCCGTTGGTCTGGCTTGAGACGTTGTTCAGGAGGTTGCGGTTCACCCCGGTGAGGTACAGGTCGGCGAAGGGGCCGTATTGGGTGCGCGTGTTGTTGCCGAGGTTCTGGTTGAACAGGTAGGCGCCCAGCACATAGTCGAAGGCGCCGCCCGTGGGTGAGGCCAGGCGGAATTCCTGGGAGAACTGCCGGTCGTGGACTTCGACGCCGCTGTCGATGATCGCCGAGACCTCGGTGAGGTCGGCATCGTTGTGCGGCACGAAGTGCCAGTAGCGGTAGCCGCTGATGGAGGTGAAGGTGTAACCGCTGACCAGGTTCCAGTTGGCTTCGATTGATGAGCCGCCCTGCCAGACGTTCACCGATTGCACGGAGTCGATGTTCACCTCGCGCTTCTTCACATCGAGCTGCGGGTTGGCGCCGATCAGCGCGGCACGCTGGCGGAAGCGGTCCGACACGCCATACAGCGCCCAGACGCCGTTGGTGGAATCTTCCTGGTTGTAGTCGGTGATCCAGCGCAGGCTGAAGTCTTCGTTCGGCTCGAACAGCAACTGCCCGCGCGCGCCCTCGCGCTCACCGCCGACGAAGGTGCGGCTGTCATGCTGGTTGTCGATATAGCCATCTTCGCGGGTGCGATAGAACGATAGGCGCCCGGCGACGGATTCGGTCAGTGCCCCGGACACCGAACCCTTGCCCTGGAAATAGCCACGCTCGCCGCCGGACAGTTGCAGGCTGCGCTCCGAGGTAAAGGTCGGCTTGCGGGTGCTAATGTTGATCACGCCCGCCGTGGTGTTCTTGCCGAACAGCGTGCCCTGGGGACCGCGCAGCAGTTCCAGTTGCTCCACGTCGAGCAGGTCGAACACCGCCATGCCCGGACGGCCGAGGTAGATGTTGTCCAGATAGATGCCGGCGCTGCCTTCCAGGCCATCGCTCGCCGGGTTGTTGCCGATGCCGCGCACCGCGACGCTGGACTGGCGCGCATGGATATAGGCGACGTTGACGCTCGGCAGCACCTGCTGCAAGTCCTGCACCTTGTAGACCTTCTGTGCCTCGAGGTTGTCGCCGCTCAGGGTGGTGATGGGCGTCGGCACTTCCTGCACGTCTTCCTCGCGGCGGCGAGCAGTGACGGTGACCTTTTCCAGTGCCGTGTCTTCCTTGGCGGTGGGCTTGGCGGACTCCTCAGCATGGGCGGGCGCCATCAATCCGCCGAGGGCGAGCAGCAGGGTCAGGGCGTATTCGGGGGTGGTCAGTCGTTGCAGGGCCAGTGGCCTGGCGATGCGAGTGAGAGCGCGGTAGGGCATGTGCGGGCGTCCTGTACAAAGGCCCGGGCAAAAGCGGGCCGCATCGCGCAGTCGGCGCGACGTTGGAATGAGTCGAGGTGGTTCCGGGAGACCCGCGCCGGGGCGCGGGCAGGCGGTCAGCGACAGCGCGGCCCGGTCATGGCCGGGACAGGTGGTGCGGCGGATCTGTTCATGGTCTCCCCCGAAGGCTGCAAGGTCATATTCTTATTCACATTAGATATATTTGGTTGATTTAAAAGGTCGTTACGGAATAAGAGATTGCATTTAAAACCAGCCCATGAGCAGGAACAAATGCCTTGTGCCTATATTTTCGATGCCGGGAGTGCATGGGGAATTTGGGAGGCCTGCGGCCTCCTTCGCGAATGAATTCGCTCCCACAGGGATGGGGAGAGGGGCTTTTTCAGGTTGGGCAGAGTGCAACGAAGCCCAACGAGGTCGGGCGCAATCCTTCGCGAGCAAGCTCGCTCCTACAGAAAGCGCGGGCGACTTCTTCAGGCGCGGCCCATTCGCGGGCCGGGAGAGGGACTGAAGATGGGTGACATCCGTGTCTGATCGCATTCTGCCACCAGCCAATCAGGCGGCGCTACAACTAAAAACAATTCTCGTTATCGATGATGGGAATGACGGAAGGTTTCCGCATCGTCGAGGGTGGTGTCGAAGAGCGGATCGTCCGGATCGCGCTCCAGGACCAGGTCGACGTAATCAGGGTCGACCAGCCAGCGCGGAAAGTCCGCCCGGGCCTTGTTGTCACGTCTATGGGTGTCGGTATTACGCTCGCTGCTCATTTGGAACCCCTTGAAAACCAATGGCTCGTGCTTATTGGAGCGGCCTTCACGCCGCTTCGTTTCTGCCAGTCATCCGCTTCTACTCAGTGTTCGCCCGGCCCGTCTCCGCCGTCGACGAACAAGTGCTTGCGATCATCCTTGGCGCCAGCGCCAATCAGCATCTGCGCCTGGTCCTCGCTGATCACCGCATTGCCATCCACACAACGGATCACCGACGCGCGCAGGTCCTCATCGGTATTGACCACTATCTGGTGGATCGGCAGCTCGATCAGCCTGCCATTGAGTTCCAGGGTGCAGAGGTCGCGATCCAGGTCGATGCTGACGGTCATGTCGGTGTCCTCGGGAACGGGCATATGCCGGTAGAAGCGCGAGGAGGTAGCGAAGTTCAGGGAATCTGATCGGAGGGCTGCCGCCGAATCCGAAGGCGCCAGCCCCTTTCGGAGCCGGCGCCTGGAATAAGAAAGCGGGGCCGGTGTGAGGGCACCGAACCCCGGTGGACGATGCGGCGATGCGAGCAGGATCGCAGCCCGGCCACAAGGATCTCCTCCTCCCGTATTGGCGAGAGGGAGTGCTAGGGAACAGTGACGCCCGTGGGCGTCGGGGCCTGATGGCGGATCAGTGACGGCGATCCGGCCGGATCAGGCCCAGTTTTTCGATTCGGTAGCGCAGCATGTCCCGCGTCAGGCCCAGCAGGCGGGCGGACTTGGTGACGTTCCAGTCGGTCTTGTCGAGCATGCGGATGACCATTTCCCGCTCGGCCTCGGGCTCGGCGCCATGACCATCGCCATTGCCATGGGTGCGGTAGTGGGACGTGGTGTCCTCCACCAGGCTCGGGCAGATATGCAATTGCGCGGCGGTGATCAGGTTCCCCTGGGCCAGCAACACGGTCTGCTCCAGCATGTTGCGCAGCTCGCGCACATTCCCCGGCCAGCTGTAGCTCTGCAGCACATGTTCGGCCTCGGTGGAAAACTGCAGGCCGGACTTGCCATAGCGCTTGCCGTGCTGTTTGAGGAAGTGCCGGGCCAGCAGCAGGACGTCACCCTCGCGCGCATACAGGCGCGGCACGCGAACGGAGATGATGCGCAGACGGAAGAACAGGTCGCGGCGGAACTTGCCCTGCTGGACCATCTGTTCGAGGTTGCAGTTGGTCGCGCTGATGATGCGCAGGTTGACCTTGCGCTCCTTCACCGAACCGATGCGGCGGATGGTGCGGTCCTCCAGCAGCTTGAGCAGCTTGGCCTGGAGCACCAGGTCCATCTCGCCGACTTCGTCGAGGAACAGGGTGCCGCCATCGGCCGCCTCCACCAGGCCCAGGCGACGGTCCTTGGCGTCGGTGAAGGCACCTTTCTCATGGCCGAACAGTTCGGCCTCCAGCAGGTGGGCGGGAATCGAGGCGCAGTTGAACTCGACGAAGGGACCCCGGCTGCGCGCGCCGTCGAAATGCAGGGCGCGGGCGATCAGTTCCTTGCCGGTCCCGGTCTCGCCTTCGATCAGCACCGCCGGCAACTCGGCATCGGCCATGCGGCTTTCGGCATCCAGCAGCTGGCGCACCATGGATTTAACTTCCATCATCGCCGGCGACTCACCGATCAGCGCGGCCAGCCCGGCGTCCTGCGCCGCGCGGCTCTGGTAGAAGTCCAGCTTGTGCTCCAGGCGCTGGGCGTCCAGGGCCTTGTCCAGCAGCAGCTTGAGCTCGGCCAGCGCCACCGGCTTGGTCAGGTAGTGGAAGGCGCCGGCCTTCATCGCCTGTACGGCGTCTTCAATGTTGCCGTAGCCGGTCATCATGATCGGCTTGATCTGCGGAGCGCGGTTGCTCACTTCGCGGATCAACTCATGGCCGCTCATGCCGGGCAGCGAGTTATCGGTGAGCAGCACATCGGGGACCTGGTCCCGCAGTAACTCCAGCGCCTCTTCGGCCGAATGGCACACCAGGGCCTCGAAGTTCTTGCGCTCCAGGTAGGTCTGGATGTTGCCGGCCAGCAGCTCGTCGTCTTCGACTATCAGTACGCTGTGTTCCATCACACCCGCCCTCCGGCCACCTTGAAGTTCAGGCAGATGCGGGTGCCTTCGCGCTCGCGGCTGGTCAGGCTGACCTTGCCGCCGAAGCGCTCCATGATCCGCTTGACCATCACCAGGCCCACGCCTAGGCCGCCCTGTTTGGTCGTGTAGTAGGGCTTGAAGGCCATGGTTTCCTGTTTGCGCGTCATCCCCTGACCGGTGTCGGTGATGGCCAGCAGCAGGCGCTTGCCGGTGCTGTCGGGCTTGACCTCGATACGCAACAGGCCGCCGTTGGGCATCGCTTCGATGGCATTGGCGAACAGACTGTTGAGCACCTGCGCCAGCAGCACCTTGTGGCTGACCACCGCCGGTGCCGCTTCGGCATGGAACTCCACCCGCACGCCGGAATGGCGGATCTGCTGATCGAAACCGTGCAACGCCTCGTTGATCACCGCCACCGGCTCCACCACCTCGGAGTCACCGGACAACGGCCGCGCCGAGATCAGCAATTCGCGCACCCACTTCGACATGCGGTCCACCTGGCTGATGATGTCCGCGACGTTCTTGCGCACCGGCGGGTCCACGAGTTCCTGCGCCAATTCGGCGCTGGAGCGGATCGCCGCCAGCGGGTTGCGCAAGCTGTGGGCCACTGCGGAAGACATCTCGCCGAGGGCGACGAAGGTTTCATTGGCGATCAGCTGGCTCTGTTGCTGGGCCAGAAGGCCCGAAGCGCGGCGCACGATCCAGAACAGGCCGAAGTAGATCAGCCCGCCGCCAATGGCGGTGGCCAGCCAGATCAGTACGAAGCCACGCTGGATGCGCTGCACCAGGTCGCGAGGTTCCTTGTAGATCTCCACCACCGCGACCACGTTGCCCTGGTCGTCCAGCAGCGGGATGTAGTTCTCGATGAACAGGGTGCGCGGGGGACGCAGGAACTTCTGCTCGGCGCGTCCACCCGAAACCTCGTCATAACTGGCGGCGACCTGTGCGGGCGAGGAGAACGCCTCTTCCAGGTCGTCGTGTCCGCTCATGTCCTTGCCCACCAGCGCCGGGTTGGTGGACCAGACAATCACCCGGTCGGCGCCGTAGATATTCGCCAGCAGGGCATCGGGCAGCATGGAGATGTGATCGAGGAACTCACTCCGGGCCCGCTGCCGCGCTTCCAGCATGTGCTGCGGATGGTGAGCGTCCTGGCGGGGATCCAGCAGCTCGCCCATGGTCATGCTCGACGGCAGGGCTACATGGTGGGCCTCGGCTGCGGCGATGGACTGGATGAACTGCGAGCTGAGCATCGCATCGCGCTCGATGCTCTCGGTCACCACGAAGCGCGTGGAGATGATGCCCAGGCCGATGGCCACGCTGGCGATCACCACGAGGCTGACCAGCGAGAACCAGCGCAGCAGGTTGAATTGCTGCGGGGGCGGCGAATCACCGGTCTTGCCGATCGCATACCTATCCCTGATCACCGACAGAGCGCTCATGGAAACCTTCCTATGCGTTGCGTGATGGGTTCGGCCCGTCGTGCCAACCGGGCGGCCTTGGACGCTTGCACCGGTGCATAAACCAGGCCGGTTTTGCCCGTCCCGTCTGAAAGCCCCGCCCCATGCGGCTTCCCCGGACTAACCCAGCCATTCCCCTGTTTTCCCCACTCCCCCACCACCCCCAAATTCACCCAGTTGTGGGGAGCCTCCCCCACCTCGGCGCGCGGCCCGGCGGATTTTTTTGTAACGGCCGTGAGCCAGCTACGGCGCGGCTTTGCAAGGTGATTTCGAAACACTGGCACGGTCGTTGCGGAGGGCCGATCAGCCAGCCTGTGACGACGCGATTCCGCAGGGAGGCGCCCACATTGCAAGAGGAGACGCTCATGCAACGCATATTCTCCAAGGCCACCACCTCGTTCCTCCTGATCGTTGCGGCAGACCAGGTTCCCGCTGCCCTGTTCGACGTGGACCCCGGCCCTTACAACCCCGACCTCGGTTCCTTCGCTGCCTGGTATCAGGACACCCACGGCCGGACCCTCGACCTCTGCCTGTCCAAGGCGCTGAGCTCGCGTGCAGGGCCCGGTACCCCCGGTGCCACCAACTACATGTGCTCGCTGCTGCCGGAGCCGGGCGTGTACGACGACACCCAGCCACTGGTCTTCCCCACCAACTTCCCGCCGGAAGCCTTCTGGTTCACCGCCGACGCCGCCATCGCCGACGCCGCCAGCGGTATCAACCTCGATTGGGGCGCAGCCATCGAGGCGGCCTTCGCGGTAGAAACCCCGGCTGAGGGCGACCAGATCAGCTTCGCCCGTATCCGCATCCGGGTGGATGTCCCCACCATCGGCACCTACACCATCACCCACCCGTACGGCGTCGAAGTCTTCGAAGTAACCGCCGCCGAGTTCGGCACCGACGGTGGCCGCGCCATCAACATGACCCGCGACATCGGCATCGGCGCGCCGAAGACCTACACCGGCGCCCTGGGTGGCGACATCGGCCCGTTCCTGCGCAGCGTCAATGGCCCCTACATCGAAGTGAATCCCGAGACCAGCGCGACCGAGCGCTTCATCGGCGACCCCAACCTCACCGAAGCCGTCACCGGCAGCCCGTTCAACACCAACTACGTGCGCATCCAGGGCCCCGGCGGCATCGACCTGCGCACCAATCTGTTCTCCGTGTCCGGCAAGCTCTCCGACGTGGTCCGCCCGACGCCCGTGATCGTCCAGCGCTCCACCTACTCGCGCAGTAGCGGTGAAGCCGGGGCCAGCGCCCAGCAGGACGTCTTCGTGATGGCCCCGCCGCCCCCCGGCACCGCCGATTACGAGGACAGCGCCGGTGCTGCCGTGGCCATGACCGAAGCCAATGCCACCGGCAACTGGTACGGCCAGTCCACCGGCAATCCTTCGACGCCGGCCAGCGTCACCATCAATGCCGAGAACAGCATCGCCATCCCGGAAAGCACCCCCACCAGCGTCATCGCTCCGCTGGTGGACATGGTGCGGATCCAGCGCGCCGAGTACAGCCTGAATTCCGGCCAGCTGACCGTGGTGGCCAGCAGCAGCGACGAGACCAATCCGCCCACGCTCAGGGCCACCGCCAGCAGCGGCGCGAGTATCGGCTCGCTGAACGGCGATGGCGCGACCAAGACCCTCATCACCGGCGTTACGCCCACTCCTCCGGCGACGGTCACCGTCACCTCGGGCAGTGGCGGCAGTGATACCGAAGAAGTGGTGATTCTTCCCTAAGCGAACCCAGAGCCGAGCGCTCAAGCGCCAGGAGGCAACATGAACAAGTGGCCCTGCCTGCTTCTCACTACCCTGGGTCTCGCTGTCGAAGGTCTCGACACAGCCCAGGCGGCCCTCGCGGAGGTTCACCGAGGCCCATATACCGCATCCACCGGTTATTTCCCGCAGTGGTACCAGGACAGCGACGGCCTGAGCCTGGAACTCTGCCAGTCCAAGGCACTCAGCCCCACCGGCGGCTACATGTGCACGCTGCTACCGGAACCGGGGCAGTTCGATGACCTGCATCCGATGGTCTTCCCCAACAACTGGCCCAGCGAGCTGTTCTGGTTCATGGCCGAAGCCGACATCCCGGAAGTAGCCAACTACGGCCTCGAGGTCTACACCGCCGCCATCGAAGCCGCGTTCGCCCTGGAAGTGCCGCGTGCCGGCGACCAGCAGAGCTTCGCCCGCATCCGTATCCGCGCCACCATTCCCACGCCCGGCCGATACACGGTCACGCACCCCTATGGCGTGGATGTCTTCGACGTCACCGCAGCGGATATCGCCGAAAGAGGTGGCCGTCGCGCCATCAACATGACCCGCGACATCGGCATCGGTGCACCGGGCGTGTTCACGGGTGCCCTCACCGGCGATGTCGGTCCCTTCCTGAAAGGCCCTGGCTACCCCTATCCGGGCACCAACCCGGAAACCGGGGAAGCCGAGCAGTTCGTCGGTGACCCCAACGTCCCCTCGACGGTGACCGGCAGTCCCTTCGACACCAACTACGTCGAGATCAGCGGCCCGGCAGGGACCATCCGCACTGATCTGTTCTCGGTCTCCGGCAAAGTGTTCGATTCCCGCGCCGCCACCCCGGTGGAAATCGAGCGGGCCAGCTACCGGCGCACCAGCCAGGGCACTCGCCTGGAAGTGTTCGCCAACGGTCCGGCCAACTCCGAGTTCTGCTACCGGGAAACCCTGGAACTGGTGACGGGCGGAACCAAGCCTGCCTGCCTGAGCGACATGGCGAACGATGGCAGCGGCTTCTTCTTCGCCCACAACCCGTCGCCGTCAGTCATTCCACCCTTCGTGGTGGTCACCGGCACCGATCCGGCCAACGTCACCAAACCGACTTCGGTTTCCCGTGAAGTCACCGACGTGGTGAAAGTCAGCACCGCTCGCTATAACTGGGCCGATCACTCGCTGACCATCGAAGCCAGCTCCAGCGATGAGACGCAGATTCCCGATCTCGCCGCACAGGGCTTCGGCCGCATGACCAAGGCCGGGGTCCTGCAGACCCTGCGGGTGACGGATCTGTCCCAGCCGCCAGCCGTGGTCACGGTGAAGTCCGCAGCAGGCGGTGCCGATACCGAGCCGGTGGTCGTCGTCGGCAGTGCGCCCGCGGAAGCCCCGAACCAGCCGCCTGTGGCCGTGAACGACAGCGCCAGCACCAGCTTCGGCGTGCCGGTGACCATCAGCGTGCTGATCAACGACAGCGATGCCGACGGCGACGTGCCGCTGAGCATCACCGGCCTGAACCAGCCCGCTCCCGGCTTCGGCACCGTGGCCATGAACGGCAGCACCAGCGTCGTCTACACCCCGCCGCCGGTGGTCAACAGCCCGCTCACCGCGACCTTCACCTACCGCGCCCAGGACGTACGCGGCGAGGCGTCGGCTCCGGCGACCGTCACCGTCACCGTCAGCCCCAACCAGCCGCCTGTGGCCACCGTCGATACCGGCGCGACCCTCGGCGTACCGCTGACCCTGAATGTGCTGGCCAACGACAGCGATCCGGAAGGCAACACGCCGTTGACCGTGGTCAACCTGACCCAGCCGTCCAACGGTCAGGGCACCGCGAGCACCAACGGCACCACCATCACCTACACCCCGCCGGCCAGTGTCACCACTGCCTTCACGGCCACCTTCGCCTACCAGGTCCAGGACGCCTTCGGCGCCCTCTCCGCCCCGGTGAGCGTGAGCGTGCAGGTGTCGCCACCACCGGCCACGGCGGAAACCTTCACCGTCACCACCAACGAGTTCACCCTGCGCTCCAACAGCCGGGTGACCTGGGCCCTGGACGGCACCAGCTCGGTCACGGTCGGCAACGCCGTGCGGGTGCAGGTGACCACCACTACCGGCCTGCTGGACCTGGGTTCGGTCGCGGTGCCGCTCAGCGGACGCTGGCGGATGTCGGTGACCACCACTGGCGCGGTCCCGACCGCAGCCCCGACGGCCACCATCACCACCTCGCAGGGCACGGTTCGCACCGTCACCCTGGTTCCCCGCTAGGAGCCTGGCCATGAACTCCGCCGTCCTGTCGCGCAGCGTGCTCCTCCTGGTCCTCGGGCTCGGAAGCGGCCTGCCACAGGCGGCGGACCTGATGGAGAACTTCGACCTGGCCGGTGGCAACACCGACCTCGCCAGCCCGCAAGGCGCACCCCTGGACCAGCAGGCCCTGGTGCGTCAGTTGGGCGAAGCGAACGTCGCGCTGCTCACGCAGAACGGCCAGTCGCTGCTCGGGCAGATCATTCAGAACGGCAGTGACCAGGAGGCCTACATCCTGCAGGAAGGTGCGCAGAACCTGGCGTCCATCTCCCAGCAGGGCACGGGCAACCAGGCGTTCATCTCCCAGAGCGGCACCCATAACCGCGCCGGCATCGATCAGGTCGGCGCCGACAACAGCGCATCCATCGTGCAGTCCGGGGACGGACTGAACAGCAGCGTTACCCAGTATGGAAACGGCCTCAGCGTGCAGGTGATCCAGCACTGAAGGCGCACTCACGATCCAACGACTCGGGGGACCGTCCCCAGGAGGCAACACCATGTTCCAGTACAAACCGCTTGCCGCAGCAATCCTGGCCCTGGTCAGCATCCAGGCCTTCGCCGACAACAGCCAATCGACCCAGACCCAGAGCGGCGTGGAAAACGTCGCTGAAGTGCAACAGGCCGTTGCATCCTTGAGCACGGTCACCCAGGACCAGACCGGCGATGGCAACAATGCCTACGCCGACCAGGCGGACGGTACCGGCACCGTATTGCAGACCCAGACCGGCGAATACAACGCCGCCACCGCCGTGCAGAACACGGAAACCGGTAGCGATGTCATCCACCTCCAGGACGGTGAATGGAACATTGCCCACAGCGAGCAATGGTTCAACGAGAACAGCCACGCCAACGTGACCCAGAATGGCAGCGAGAACGAGGCGTTCAGCTTCCAGGACAGCCAGATCGGCAGCACGGTCAACATTACCCAGGTCGACCAGCAGAACATCGCCGATTCCGAACAGGTATTCGGCACCGACAACGTCACCACCATCAACCAGAGCGGCACCCACAACCAGGCCGGCACCTGGCAGGTGGACCAGACGGCCAGCCGTATCGAGGTCCAGCAGTCCGGCAACGACAACGAGGCCTACATTGACCAGACCGGCCCCAGCGCCGATAACCAGGCGGTGATTTTCCAGAGCGGCGACACCGGTTACGCCGAAATCTGGCAGACCGAACAGGAAAGCGGCGTGGCCACCATCGACCAGGGCGGCGGCGAGTTCAACGAAGTGATCGTCGACCAGAGCTTCGGCTCCGGCAACGTCGCCACCATGACCCAGACCGGCAACGCCAACGCCGCCTGGGCCGACCAGTTCGAATCCACCGACTCCACCAGCACCATCACCCAGACCGGCGACGGCAACCTCAGCCTGACCTACCAGAACGGCGTGAACCTCAGCCTGACCATCGACCAGAACGGCAACGACAACAACATCCATGCCAGCAATTGGCAAGGCCCGCAGGAAGGCGGCCAGTTCGGCGAAGACCAGACCGTGGCGCTGACCCAGAACGGCAACGGCAACACCGCCAACTTCACCCAGGAAGGCAACTTCAACGAGCTGTATTTCGACCAGACCGGTGACGACAACACCCTGGCGGTGGCCCAGCGTGACGGCGGCAACCTGGCGGAAGGTACCAGCGAAGGCATCGGCAACAACGTGGAAATCGACCAGTCCGGCAGCGCCAACCTGAGCCAGGTGTTCCAGAGCGCAGGTGGTGGCAACAGCGCCGTCATCAGCCAGGCCGACATGAACAACGTATCCGTCGTCACCCAGGTGGGCTGGGACAACCAGGTTTCAGTCACCCAGAGCAACTTCAACCAGAACTCCGTCATCGACCAGAACGGCACTGGCAACAGCGCCATCGTCGTCCAGCAGTAATCCCCCGATACCGCCGCCCCTTGCGTGGGCGGCGGTCGTTTTCCCATGCTCCTCGCCGCCCTGCTGGCCAGCGCCAGCCTCCAGGTTTCCTCCAGTGGCACTGGTTGTAGAAGGCAATCCCGCCGGGCTTCTCCTTGTGGGGGCGAATTCATTCGCGAAGCAGGACACCGTCCTGCCCAACAGACCTCCAGCCAGCCTGGAACCGCCCTCACCCCCAGCCCCTCTCCCGCAGGCGGGCGAGGGGTGACTCGCGCCTGCACCACCCTGCCCATGCTTTCCCTGTAGGAGCGAGCTTGCTCGCGAATGGGCGGGCTCGGGCTGTTCGCGAGCAAGCTCGCTCCTACCAACCCGCTACCACTAACGCCATTAACCCGAACCCCACTCCTCTCCCGGCGGTCGCAGCTTCACAGACACCGGAGGAGCGATGCCATGAAACACCACGATTGGGAGATGCTTGAACTGCTCCTGCACAAGGTCCAGGAATCCGCCCACGTCGCCTATGCGCCGCGGGAGTACGTCGCGGAGCTGGTGGAGAATCGCCAGGCCGCAGGCCGCGCGGTGGGTGGCAATCTGGATCAGTTGAAGATGCAGGCGGCCGACTACGAATCCCTGCTGTTCAATAACGGCTTCATCGAAAGCCGCCCCGAGGACCAGGGAGGCAATGGCGAGAATTTCGTCCTTACGCCGCGCGGCGTGCGGCTGCTGGAGCTGATCAACAGCAGCTTGCCCGCCCACCTGCAATATCGGCAGATGCTCGATGCGCAGGGAGAATCGGCACTGGAACCAGGGGTTTTCGACCATATCGCCGCCCAGGCGGCGCGCGCCTGAGCGACGTTGCTGCCGCCGGTATCAATAGACGGGCGGCGCTTCCGGCAGGACTTCAGGATCAGGGATGTAGGGCATCGCCCAGGGGTCAAGGTTGCGACCCTCGCGCTGCAGGTCGGCGCGGGCCTGGGCGATCACCCCGGCCAGCCGCAGCGGGTTGGCGTACTGGGTGCTCTGGATGTTCTCGATGGACAGGACCTGCTGCCCCTGCAAGTCATGCACCGTGAAGCTGAAGCTGTCATCCGCTTCGTTGCTCCTGACCTTGCAGCCGTAGGGTACGAAGGCTTCGCTGGCCAGGCGCATGGCGGTGTTACGGGTAATCGGCGTGGTCATGGCGGGCTCCCGCTGGGTAGTCACACAAGGTTGACCACCCGTACGCGGCAGCGGGTTCCGCCCTGACGACGGAGGGTCAGTGGATGGACACCTGCGCCCCCATGTATTTCTTCAGCGAGGTCTGCTCCATCGGTTCGTTCCCGGCCGCCGACCACAGCCGGCGTTCCACACCCTGGGCGATCAGGTGGGCGACGGCGGATTCGATGGCGGAAAGTACGCAGAGCTGCGCCGGTTCGTTGGTGGTGTAGCCCGCTTCGGCCTCCAGCAACTCCTTGAATTCGATGAACTTGAAGACGCTGGCGTTCTGCCCCACCGAATAGATGGTCTTGGTGGTCATCACGTTGGCCAGCACCGTGCCGCTGCGCACGTCCACCGCCCGCAGGTTCACCGAGACCTGGTCGACCCGGTACTCGTGGGAGGCGCCGATGCCGAGGTAACGGGCGCCTTCACCGCCGCTGCGCACGTTGGTGTCGTAGGCGATGATGCCGCCTTCCAACAGCAGGTTGGCGGCCTGCAGCGGGGGCAACTGGGTCTGGATGTTCGCCGGCGTGTTGGGCTTGTTCTGCGAGGCGCGGATGATCTTGCGCTCGGTCAGCACGTTCTGCAGGCCCTCGCGCTCCAGCACCATGAACCAGCCGCTGGCCTGCAGCGCGTCCACCAGCATGCTGGCGGCGCCCTGGGTGACGCTGGTGGAGAAGGAGCTGGCCGGGGTCGGCTTGTATTGCCCGGTCTGGTCACGGAAGCCGTACACGGCCGCCACCAGGCGCCCCTTGGGCCGGGGCAGGTTCAGCAAGTCGTAATAGGTCGAGGCGCGCGGGGTCAGGGTCGGGGTCTGGCCTTCGGTGTCAGCCGACATCGGCTGGCGCAGACCGCAGCCTTGCAGGGTAGCGAGCAGCAGGACCAGCATCAGCACTCTGTTCATGGTGGTGGCTTCCTGTCGATGCCTGGATTAAGGGAGCAGGCCGTTGACGACGACTTCCGAAACTTCGCCGGTGGCACGATCGGTGATCTCGATGGTCAGCTGACCGCCGTCGTCGATCATGTTGATGATGAAGGACTCGGTGGTGAGACTGCCGGTGTTGCCTTCCTCGATATTGGTCAGCAACTGCGACAGCAGGCGCGATTCCAGGGTGCTGGTGAAACGCTCCAGGGCACTCTGCCGGCTCGCCGTGGAACCGGAATCCGGATCGTCGTGATCGTTCTGTGCCTGGGCGTTGTTCAGCAGCCAGGTGCCATTGAGCGGGTTGCCGCCGAACGCGGGGTTGACCGGGGTGTACACCAGTTCAGTGGCCTGGACCGTTCCGACCAGGCCGAACCCGAGCAGCCACAGGGCAAGTCTGTTCTTGTTCATAGTTCGTCCTTCTCCATGTCGTGTGTGTCTTGCAGGAGGCGTTGCAGCTTCGTTTGGGCGATGGCCTCCAGCACCAGGTCCGCCGCTGCGTAGGCAGTGGGTTGCAGTTCCGCGGTGTTGGGCGGGAGAAACTGGCGGTAGAGCACGCGTTGCTCGTACTCCACCCAGATCAGGCTGCCCCAGCGGGCATCGGGGCGTTCGCGCACCACCAGGTTGAAATCCAGCTTGCTGGTGTCGCGCAGGCGCTCGCTGAAGGAGCGGTAGAAGTCGTGGCCGATGTGGGAAATGGTGTAGTCGACGATGAAGCCCATGATCTCGTCGTCTTCGGCGCGTGCCGTGCCCAGCACGCAGCAGAGGACGAGGACGGCCAGCAGCGGTGCGCGGTTCATGGCGTGGCCCTCGCTGGCGTGTTTTCCATGAAGGCCTTCTCAGCGACGAAGCGCCAATCGGCGAAGCTGCCCGTGCGCTCGAACTCCACCCATTGCGCGGGGAAGTGCGCCTGCTTCAGCGGGTGCTGGCGGGACTGGCTGAAGATGCCAGCGATGCGACCGTCGAAGGAGCGGATCAGGCCCCAGTCGGTGCTCCCGGTGATGGGGTCGGGATAGAGCTGCCGCAGGTGCCGGACGGCCTCCGGGAAGCGGTTGTCTTCCAGCAGTTCTTCCAGGCTCGCCGGGTACTGCGCAACACCCGGCGAGGCCCGGTAGTAGCTGCGCAGGGCCTGGGCGTACTGGCTGCCAACCCAGAGCAGGTCGCGCTCGCGGGCGCGCTGGCTGCTGGTGGACCAGAGCTGTCCCGCGCCGGCCAGTGCCATCCCCATCAGCATCACGAGGAAGAGCACGCCGAGGTAGGTGAAGCCCTGCTCACCAGTCCGCATAGAGGCTCCCGTCCCGCGCCCGGCCGGGGGCGCCGCTCTTGACGTCGTAGACGCTGCCCGGCGCGCCTTCCGGGGGTGGCAGTAGCACCCACAGATCGCTGCGCTCGGTCATCGGGTCCTGTGGCAGGGCGCGCAGGTAGCGCTGGGCAACCAGTTCCTCTATCGAATCAGGATAGCGTCCGGTGTCTCCGTAGAATTGGTCCAGGGCCTCGCGCATGACCGAAAGGCTCTGCCGCAGCGTGGTCTCCTTGGAGTTCTCCAGGCTGGAGAAATAACGCGGCACGGCGATGGTCATCAGCGTGGCGATGATGGCCATGACGACCAGCAGTTCGATGAGGGTGAACGCCTTCTGTCGAGTCATCTTCACCACTCCCGGTAAGGCGTGCCGTTGAGGCCGCGGCCGGCGGCCATGGAGTAGACGTCGAACACGTCCACGCCGGGGCGCGGGTCATCCGCCGGGCTGGTATAGGCGCGCAGGCCCCAGTTTTCCTCGGGCTCCAGGCGGGCGTCGGCGAAGGGATCGCGAGGAATGCGGCGCAGGAAGTAGATGCGTTCGCCCTTGATACTGCGCAGGTCACGGACCCCGTCCACCAGCACCTGCAATGAAGCCGGGTAGCCGGAGCTGGCGGCGGATTTCTCGATATGCCCGGCATCGGCCGCCAGCTTGTAGGCATCGATGGCGTCGCGGATCTCGTAGAGCGCGGCCTTGAGCGCCTGCTCCTTGCCGCGCTGGATCACGGTTTGCGCCAGCGGTGCGGCCATGCTGGCGAGCAGGCCGAGGATGGCCATGGTGATGACCAGTTCGATCAGCGAGAAGGCGGCCTGGCGTTGCATGGCTCAGGGCCTCCCACTGATGGGGGCGGGGCTGACCACCACCGCGGGTGCATCGGGCAGGTCGAGGCCCAGAGCTTCCACCGGGCCGCGCACCGTCGGTACGCGCATGCTGCTCTCGGTGCCCGACGGGAACTCCATGTCGTAGGGGCTCTGGTACGGCAGGTTGCGCACGATGCGCGGCGTGATGGAGAGGACCAGCTCGGACTTGGCGAGCTGGTCGTTGTTGCTGCCGAAGAGCCGGCCGATGCCGGGAATGTCGCCGAGGCCCGGAATCTTGTTGCCGCTGTTGGACTGGTCATTGCGCACCAGGCCCGCCAGCACCTGGGTTTCGCCATCACGCAGGCGCAGGGTGGTCTGGGCGTTGCGGGTGTCTACCTGGACTGGAATCGTGCCGTTCTGGGTCGGAGTCAGCGGCGTGGCATTACTCACTTCCAGCGCGACCTTGATCGCCACTTCGTTGTTCAGGTGCACCGTGGGCTGCACCTCCAGCTTCAGGCCGACGTCCAGGTAGGTGATGCTCTCGGTGATCACCGGGCCCTGGGTGGAAGGCACCGAGGTGGCGCTGACGATGGGCACCCGCTGGCCGATGTGGACACGGGCCTGCTCTTTGTTGCTCACGCGGATCACCGGGCTGGCCAGGGTGTTCACGTCGTTGTCCTGGGCGTTGATCTTCAGCTGCGGCGACGGCGAAATGCTGATGCGGCCCGAGTCGATGCCCTTGAGCTGGTCGAGGATGGTCACCGGCGAGCCGTCGTCGTTGATCACCCCGAAGGTGTTGGGCCATTGCAGGCCGAGGTCGAGGATGCGCTTGCGCGAGACCTCCATCACTTCCACTTCCAGCACCACCTCGGGGTTGGACTGGTCCTGGGCCTGGAACAGCTTCTCGGCCATGCGCACGGCGTCGGGGGTGTCGCGCATGGTCAGGGTGTTGAGGCGCTCGTCGATGAATACGTCGCGGGTCTTGAGCAGCGTCTTCACCAGGTTCATCGCCGTCGCCGCGTCGGTGTTGGTCAGGTAGAAGGTGCGCATCACCAGGTCCTGGTAATCCTTCAGCTTCTGCGGCGAGTCCGGGTAGACGACGATGGTGTTGTCGTTCACCACGCGCTGGTGCAACTGGTTCTGCTGCAGCAGCAGCTCGACGGCATCCTCGATCGGCACTTCGCGGACGAAGATGGTGGCCTTGAGGTCCGGGCGCACATCCTTGTCGAAGATGAAGTTCAGTCCCGAAGTCTGCGCCAGCACTTCGAAGATCACCTTCAGGTTGGCATCGCGGAATTCCAGGGTCACCGGCCGGTCCAGGCGCGAGCGCAACTGCGGATAGGGCACGGCGGAGCGCGCCTGGACCACTTCGATGCTGCGTTGCAGTTCGCGGGCGCCTTCGTGCTCCGGGTCCAGGGCGAGGATGCCGCGCGCCTGGCGCGAGGCGCCGACCACATCGCCCCGGCGCAGGTCGGTCTGGCCCTGGCGCAGCATGTCGCTGATGTTGCGCTGCTGCTCGATCACATGCAGGCCGTCCAGCGCCCGCTGGTTGTGCTTCTCGATCCGCAGGACGCGCTCGTAGTTCAGGCGTGCGGTAGCGAAATCGCGCTGGGTGCGGGCCAGGTCGCCATCGCTGAGCAATGCTTTCACTGCCCGGGCGCGCTGGGTGGTCACGGCCATCTGCGCGCTGACGTCGTTGGGCGACTCGCGAGCGGTCTGCTCCAGCTTGGCCAGGCCTTCTTCGAACTGGCCGGCATCGATCAGGTCCAGCCCTTCACGCTGGGCCAGGTTGGTGGCGCAACCGGCCAGCAACACCAGGGCCAGGCAGCAGGACAGGCGGTTCATAGCGAGCTCCCTACGACCAGGGTCTGGGCGATATCCAGGGGCAGGTAGACCAGCGTCATGCGCTCGGTATCGATGCGCTGGACCTTGTAGGTCTTGTCGATCAGGTCGCCTTCGCGCACCACCAGCACCTGCTCGCCGCGCATCAGGAAAACCTGCAGCTGCTGGCGGTCATCCATCTTGCCGATGAACTTGAACGGCAACGGCGGCGCCGTCGGCCTCGGTGGCGGAGGCGGCGGCGCGGAGGCCATCGCCGGGGGCGGCGGCGGGGCCACGTACCAGCTCTGCACAGCGAACAGGTCGGCCGCCGGCACCGCGACTTCCGCGACCACCGGCGTGACCGGGGCGGAGACCGACGCGGCGGGCTCGGGCAAGGCGGCCAGGCGCTGCGGGCGCGGCATCGCCATGGGTTCGGCCTGCTCGCCGAAGAACTCAGGAACCACCGCCAGGACGGCGGCCGAGCCGAGGAATGCCAACCAGAACAGACGGCGTGCCATGGTCACCTCGCCAGATACAGGGTCATGCGGATACGCCCCTCGAGTTCCGAGTCGGCGATCTGCTTGCGTTGCAGGTCCACCTCTTCCAGGGCCAGGGCCGGCAGTTGCGCCTGCAGCCCATGGAGGAAACGGCGCAGTTGCGGGTAGCTGCCGCGCACCGGCAGCAGCACCTGGTAGCGCGCCAGGCGGGTCTTGGGATCGAGCCCGAGGGCATATTCGCCACGGGCCAGCGAGATGCCCTCCTCCCTGGCCAGGACGTAGATGCGGTCGATGGCGCCGGTGGCGTCCAGTTGTGCCGGCAGGTTGCGGCGGAAGTCTTCCAGCTGGGCCGATGAGGCGTCGCTGGCCGGTTTGACGGCCACGGCGCTGGGGGCCGCCGCCAGTTGCGCGCGGTCGGCGGCCAGTTGCTGATCCAGGTTCGCCAGTGCTTCGCGCGCCGGCAGCAGGCCGAACAGGGCGTAACCCAGGGCCAGGACCAGCAGCGTGGCCCCGACCAGACCCGGCCAACCGAGGCGGCGGGTCTGTTCGATGAGGATCAGCCTAGGGACGTGCATCCTTCACCCCCCAGTTCGCCAGCAGGTTGAAACGGATGGGACGCTCGGCCTGTTCGGTGACCATCTCGTGATTGAGCAGCGAGACATCGCTCAGCGCGTCGCTGGCTTCCAGGTCCCGGTGGAAGGCCAGCATGGCCGGCAGGTCGCGCGCCTCGGCGGAAATTCGCAACTGGCCCTTGCGGGCATCGGGAGTCAGCGCCAGCAAGGCGACGTCCTTGCGCGACTGGGCTTCGAGCATGGTGAACAGGCCGTCCCAGGGCAGGTTCATCTGCGCGGTGATGCGGCGCAGTTCTGCCAGGCTGGCGGCGCGGGCCTTCTCTTCGCCCGCCGAGAGCGGCGCATGGCGCAGTCCGCGTTTCTGCAATTGCTGGTCGACGCGCTGCAATTCGGCAGTGCGGGCTTCGGTCTCGTTGCCGACGCCATGGTGCGCAACCAGCATGAGTACGGCCATCAGCATCCCGCCCCCCAGGAGCAACCAGCCGGGGATGCTGGAAACGGGCTTGTGCTGGAAGTCGAGATCGATCGGGCGCATGTCAGTTCACCGTCATTGCCATGGCGTGCAAGGGGTCCTGATACCGCCCTTCCGGCAGTTCGGCGTCGAGACGAGTGACTTCTGCGGCGAACTGGCCGGCGCGGCCCGGGGCATGCAGGAAGAAGCCGGCCGGCGCGTCGTGCTCCAGGCCGCGGAGTTCGCCTTCGCGAGCGAGCAGGTCATTCAGTGCGGCATCGCTTTCGTCCAGCGCCACCGAGCGCACAGTGGCCCAGCGACCGCCGCGTGCCAGCAGCAGGCTGCCGCGTCCGGGCTCGGCCACGAGGAAGAGGAAGTCGTCCACCGACAACGCCGTGCGGTAGCGGTTGAAGGCGGCGACCAGATAGGGCTGCACCGAGGCGAGTTGCAGGCCATTGGCCTTGGCCAGGCTGCGCAGCTGGGTGAGCAGCTCGTCCGGCATGGCGGCGGCCAGGCGCGGTTGGCCTGCGGCTTCCGGTGCCAGGCACAGGCTCCAGCCCTCGCCCAGTTCGCCGTAGATGTCTTCGAAGCAGAGACGCGCGTAGCCGGCCAGTTCCTCGGGGGTGTTGATGGCCTCGCTCCAGGGCACCAGGCAGAAGCGCGTGTAGTGGCTGGACAGCAGCACCTTGAGCATCGCCCGCCCCGGCTCGCGTCCGGCCAGCAGGGTTTCCAGCGTGGCCACCGCGGACGGCCAGGCCAGGCCGCCGACGGCATCGAAGTCGGTGCTGCCGAGCCACTCGCGGCTGCGGCTGCGCAGCAGGCCCACGCTGTGGGGCCCAAGCACGGCGGTATAGGCCTCAGGCCACAAAGGTGACACGGTTGATCTCCTCCAGCGTGGTGCGGCCTTCGCGGACCAGGTCCAGGGCCGAGGTACGCAGCAGGCGCAGGCCGCGCTTGACGGCCAGCTCCTTGATGCGGCTGATGGGTTGGCGCTCGATGATCAGTTGGCGCAGGTCATCGTCCAGGCGCAGCAGTTCGGCGATAGCGGTCCGCCCGCGATAGCCGGTGCCCCGGCAGCGTCCGCAGCCCGGGCAGGCAATGAAGCGGTACTGGTGCGCGCTGGCGGGGTCGATGCCCGAAGCCAGCAGTTCTTCCTCGGCCGGCTGCACGACCTCGGCGCAGCTCGGGCAGGCCAGGCGGATCAGGCGCTGGGCCAACACGGCGTTGAGCGCCGAGACGAAGCTGTAGGGGTCCACTTCCATCTGGCTGAAGCGGCCGATCACATCGAACACGTTGTTGGCGTGGATGGTGGTGAACACCAGGTGACCGGTGAGCGCCGACTGCACGGCGATCTGCGCGGTGTCGGGGTCGCGGATCTCGCCGACCATGATCTTGTCCGGGTCGTGGCGCAGGATGGAGCGCAGGCCACGGGCGAAGGTCAGGCCCTTCTTCTCGTTCACCGGGATCTGCAGCACGCCGGGAAGCTGGTACTCCACCGGGTCTTCGATGGTGATGATCTTGTCCACGCCGTGGTTGATCTCGGTGATCATCGCGTAGAGCGTGGTGGTCTTGCCGCTGCCGGTGGGGCCGGTGACCAGCACCATGCCGTAGGGCTCCGAGGCCAGCCGGCGCAGGCTGCGCAGGGTGCCGTCCTCGAAGCCCAGGGCCTCCAGGCGCACGCCGTGGACCTGGTCGGCCAGGTCCTGCTTGTCGAGCACCCGCAGCACCGCGTCCTCACCGAAGATGCTCGGCATGATGGAGACGCGGAAGTCGATCTGGCGGCCATTGATGCCGATCTTGAAGCGCCCGTCCTGGGGCACGCGCTTCTCGCCGATGTCCAGCTCGGCCATCACCTTCACCCGCGAAATGACCTGCTCGGCCAGCTCCACGCCGGGTACCCGGCTGCCGCCACCCAGCACACCGTCGATGCGGTACTTGATGGACAGGCCACTGCCGGTCATGCCGAGGTGGATATCGCTGGCGTGCAGCTTGAGGGCGTCGTAGAGGGTGGAGTTGACCAGCTTGACCACCACGCTGGCGTCTTCGCTGATGCGCGCCAGGGAGAGGGTTTCCAGGGCCTCGCTTTCCTGCACGGTGCCGGCACCGGCTTGCAGGGAGTCGACTGCGTGGAAGCTTTCTTCATGACGTTCGAGGAAGGCCGCCAGCTCGCGCGGATGCACAAGATAGAGAGGCGCACCTTGGCGCTGCTCTTCGATCCAGGCCAGCCGCGGCTCGTCGAAGGGGTCGGCGAACACGCCGAGGGTTTCGCCATCTAGTTCCAGCAGCACGAACTCGCGCTTCAGCGCCAGTGCCAGCGGAACCCGCTCGAAACAGGGCGTGCCACGGCTGAGGGCCTCGAAGGCCAGCACCGGGTAATGCAGGGTATTGCCCAGACGCTGGGCGAAAGTATCGGGGGACAGGTTGGCCAATTCGTCCAGGGCATCCACCAGACGATGGCCCAGCTCGTCCGAACGCTTGCGCGCAGCGCGCATCAGTTCGGTATCGAAACGCTCCGGTACAGGCTGCGTCAGGAGCTGGCTGTCCATGGTGGTACCTCCAGGGGCCATGGCGGTCCGGCGCTGCCGGAATCCGCCCTTGCCTGGACATACGCATGCATCGTGCCAGCCGATTGGATGGCCGGCGGGGCTTCTAAGTCGCTGATTTGCAATGGGGGTGATTCCCCCGCCATCGGGGGTTTCCCCAAAACCGGGGGAATGGCCGATGTCGGCCAGTGGCCTATCCCCACAAGTGGGGATGGCCCTTCATGGGAACCCTGCGGGTTCCTTGGCGAATGAATTCGCCCCCACAAAAAAGCGAGACCTCGGGCTGCACGGACAACTCCCTCTCCCTCTGGGGTGAAGAGGCACGCTTTCGGAAGCACTGCTTCCGGTGCCGATGAACGCCTGAGCGCGAAGCGATCAGGCCGGGGCGCAGAGCGGGGCGGGGGTGAGGGTTTTCTCCGGCCATGCGGAACACCACGGGGAGCCCTTCGGCCTCCTTCGCGAATGAATTCGCCTCCACAGAAAAGCAGGACGGATGGCGCCCCTACAGCGCCACCAGCACTTCCACCCTGCCCTTCTCGCGCAATTTCTCCAGCGCCTGCTCGCGGCCCTGGGCCATGCGTTGGCCGGTGAGGTACTGGCGCACCAGGGCCTTGGCGCGGGCTTCGTCCATGGCTGGGTCGACCTGCGGTTTCAGGCTTTCGTAGGCCGCCTGAACCTCGGCCTCGGTGGGCGGGGTTGCCTGGGCCAGTTCATCGAGCACACGACTGGCAACCAGCTCATGGCGCAGGTAGTCGCGGTAGGACGGCTCGTCGAAACCGGCTTCATCCAGCGCTCGGGCAAAGCCCTGGGTATCGGGGAAGGCGGCCTTCATTTCGGCCAGGCTGCCGCTGATTTCCTCATCCGACACGCTGATGCCCAGGCGGCCGGCCTCCTGCCAGAGCAGTTCCTTGTCGATCAGTTGCTGCAGCGCCTCGCGCTTGAGGCGCTTGTAGGCCACCGGGCTGCGGATGGCGCCCACCTGGCGACCCTGGATCTTCAGGTAGTCGACGAAGTGCCGCTCCAGCCGGAAATTGCTGATGTCGGTGCCGTTGACCCGCGCGGCGATGCCCGTTTCTCCGGCCAGCACCAGGGGTGTGAGCAGGCCGATGACCAGCCCGAGCCAGGGATTGCCTTGCATGTCCTGTCCTCCCCTTCGTGATGCTTAAAGCCGTGTGTCCACCTTGATGAACCTGCCCAGTGGCCGGAAGCTCTGGCCGTGCAGGTCGACAGTGACGATATGCGCGCCGGCCAGGCCCACGCGCTGTCCCGGGCCGAAATCCAGCGCCGGGGTCAGGCCGGTGTGGAAACCGCGCAAGCCTTCCAGTGCGCTGACCAGCTTCTCGCGACTGGCATCCCGTCCCGTCCGTTTCAGGCCTTCGCTGACCAGCATGGCGGCGCAGTAGGCGCCTACCTGCAAGGCCGCGTGCTGGCCACCCACCCCCTGGCTGCGACGTATCGCCAGCAGCGCCGCTTCGCCTTCCGGGGTCCAGTCGCCGGGCATGAAGGGATAGGCGAGAAATACCCGTTCGGAAAAGCGCGGCGGAATGCGCAGGGCGCTGCTGGCGACCTGCGCCGAGGCGGCGAACAGGTAGGGTGAAAGGCCGTCGGCCTGGAGCTGGTCGGCGAGCCGGGCGAAGTCTTCCGACTGGCCGAGGAAGAACACGGCCTGTGCACCACGGGCCGCAGACGCGAGGACGTGATCGCGGTTTCCGCTGCCGTAGTCCAGCAGGCGCACCCGCGCCCACCCCTGATCCATCAGGCGCAGCGCGAGGGACTCGGCCAGACCCTGTTGCCGGGCCTCGCCGGGGTAGACCACCAGGGCCTCCGGCTGCTGCAGGCCGAGGTCGCTGCTGGCGTAACCCGCCAGGGCGAAGAGTTGCTCGCGCAGGCCCGGCAATGCGTTGAATACCAGCCGGTTGTCCTCGGTTTCGTCGAGCAACGCCAACGGCCCCACCAGCGGTACGCCGGCCTTGCCGATGGCATCGGAAAGATCACCATCCAGCGCGGGCACCAGGGGAGCCAGCAAGGCGAAGACCTGGTCCTCATTGAGCAACTGGTCCAGTGCGAGCTGTGTGCTTTGCCGGTCCATGCCAGGGTCGCGCACCACCAGCGACAGCTGTCGGCCATGGATACCGCCCGCCTCGTTGACCTGGGCCAGGGCGCCGCGCAGCACCGCTTCCACGGTATGGCCCAGCTCGGCCAGGGGGCCTCGTGTTGGCAACAGCGTTCCCAGACGCAGCTCAGCTTCCTGCACACCGGGGTCGCGGTCGTCTTCCAGACGCTTGAGGTAGGCGGTGAGGTTGGCCATGTCACGCAGGGACATGACGAAGCGCGGCATGGCCGGGTCGAGGCGATTGCCGGCGGGGTCGCGGCCATCGGTCACGGCGCGGGCCAAGGCGCCTTCGTCATAGGGACCATGGCTACGGCCGTTGGCCTGTAGCTGACCATAGGGCAAGGAGAGCCGGCGCCAGGTGATATCCGGCGGACGCACACCGCCCTCCGGACGGCCGCGGCCATCGGCACCATGGCAGTTGGCGCAGGGCATCACCGCCGCCGGCACCAGGGTATCGCCGGCACCGACCCGCGCGCTGATCTCGCCATTGGCCGCGCCCATGCCCTCCAGATAGATGCGCCGGCCCGCCGCCTCCTCGGGGCTGAGCTCCAGCGCGAAAGCGGCGCTTAGCTGAGCGAGCAACAGGGCCAGTAGCACGGCGCGCCACATGGCAACGGTCCTCAACGTCCGGCCACGGGCATGGTCATCAGCTGCAGGCGCTGGGCGATGGCGGGCACCGGCGCGTCGGGGCGAATCTTGCTCCAGCGCTTGTTCGGCACGTCACCGGCGATCAGCAGGGTGGAATGGGCCTCGGGGCTTTGACCCAGTTGTCCCAGGCGTGCCAGCACCAGGTCCATATCGGCCTTGTCGCCGGTCAGGAAGATCCAGTTGGGCGAATCCACGCCGTGCTTGGCGGCGAAGGCCTTGAGCACTTCAGGCGTGTCGTTCTCGGCATCGCTGGACAGGGAGATGAAGTAGACCTGCTTGGCCAGGTCTTCACCCATGGCGTCGCGCACGTCCTTGAGCTTGCGGGTGATCAGCGGGCAGGCATCGTTGCAGTGGGTGAAGATCACGTTGAGCATCACCAGCCGGCCCTTCAGCACGTCGCTGTAGAAGCGCACCTCCTTGCCGTTCTGGTCGCGCAGCAAGGTATCGGTGAAGTAGGTCTGGGCGTCCGTCGTGCCGCCCGCCTTCAGGGTCTGTGCGGCGGGCGCATTGGAAGCCGGAGCGGATTCGTGGTTTTCGTGGCCTTCATGGGCATGGGCAGCATTGGCCAGGGCCATCGCCAGGACGAGCGGGAGCAGGCACTTCATGGGTGGGTCTCCTGGGCAAGGGCATCGTGACCGTGGCCGCTGTGTTCACGGGCGGCACTGAGCTCGTCGACCCGCGCCATCAGCACGGCGGGATCGGTGAAGCCGTAGAAGCGGGTCCACTGCCGGGTACGGCCATCGCCCACCATGATCAGCGGCGGGTGGTCCTGGTAGTTCGCCGTCCAGGTGCCGAGGCCCTTGAGGGTGTCGGTCACCGCCTCGTTGCTGCCGGTGACCCAGCGCCAGCCCTCGCCCGCTTCGAAGCGGCCGGCATATTGGTGCAGGCGTTCGGGGGTGTCGCGCAGCGGGTCGATGGTGAGGGAGATCAGTTGGACGTCGCGGCCGGCGCGCTCGCCCAGCTGGGTCTGCAGCTTCTGCATGATGGCCGAGATGACCGGGCAGACCGTGGTGCAGCTGGTGTAGACGAAGCCCATGACGACAATGCGGTCGCCCACCAGGTCGTCCTTCAGGCGCAGCTCGCGGCCATCCTGGTCCAGCAA